>ERZ1034573.50-NODE-50-length-30087-cov-26.365843_pt1 | contig 30087 bp, 39 predicted proteins | sample MGYA00520641_ERZ1034573 | MGnify/ENA primary metagenome ERZ1034573 (study PRJEB33760, sample SAMEA4777724) | hypersaline lake metagenome | biome: hypersaline environment; feature: brines | place: Spain | collected 2014-08 | depth 0 m ...
GTCGAGGAAAAAGTCGATACACTCATGACAAGGATGAGGGAGACATTGGAGGCCTAAAAAAGCATGAAAGATAAGAACTGTCCATCTGCTTCGTCTGGCAGTGGGATGAGGGAGACCTTGGAGGCCTGAAAAGCATGGTTAAGTTCGAGGATCATTATTTTAAGAAATCTGACCACTTCTTTGTTGATGAAGATCCTGCAAGGATCTACAGAGGCCTTAAAGACCTTCTTGTGGATGAATTCGATATCGATAGGATAGAAGAGGGGAAGATGGAGTTTAACGTGGAGAAGCCGAAGGATAGGGTTCGTCTCCATGCTTTCAAGGAGAAGTCTCCTCATACGGTTATCCATTACAGTCTTTCGTTCAAGGCGAAGACGCCTAAAGATATTTACAAAAAGGAGAGGCGTGAAGGCCTTTTCAAGGCCCGTGTTCAGACTTCTGGAAGTGTTATAACTGTTTATCCGGGGTGGAATCCTACTTCGTGGGAGCCGAACGGTCCTTCTTATTACAAACAGGAGAGGATGCCTGATGCTCCGGTTGCGGAGGAGAAATCGCGTTTTCAGCGTTCCAAGCTTTACAAGATCCTCGTAGGTATCTGGTACAACAAGTTTTATTCGAAGGAGATCCACAGGTATGGTGAGGAGGCTGAGGAAACTGTGATACGTATTCAAAACCTGATGAGGGAGAAGTTCGGAGTCCAGGAAAGTATCGGAAGGACTGGGGCTTCTCACTACGATGCACCGTGGAAATGAGGCCTGATAAGATATGAGCGAAGAAGATGAGACCTTCTTGGATAAGGTGGCGTTCTGGTTCCGGACTCCGGAGCCTGATAAGAAGGATGAGGACAATATCTGGCGTGATTTCCATCTTTTCGACGGGGAATGGGTTGAACTGGTCAACCGTCTGGAGTGGTACGAGTCTCCGAATGTTCCTTCGATCTACGAGCAGCACAAGTACATGATGAAGGAAAACATGAACATGAAAAGGCCTTTCGAGAACTACTTCTACCAGAACGTTGACAGCGGAGAGTTCGAGTCCAAGATGGAGTGTGAGATGCCCTTACCGAGTGGAAGAGGTGATTACAGGATAAGGCCTCGTATCAGGACCAAGGCCCCGCCTTCAGGGGAAAATAACTTCGGTTTGGTGGAGTACTGGTCTATTCTGGAGATAAGCTATGATATGCCTCAGGGAGTGGATTTCCTGCCCCGTCTGGTTTCTAGGCCTCTGAACAGGTTCTTCAAGTGGGCTTTCCTGAAGTATATCGGTGAAGAGATGATAGAGTACGACGGGGAGTACGCACGTGAGAAGTTGATGGAGTATATTCAGTATGTGAGGAAGTACCACGGTGAGGAGCCAACTCAGACCAAGACACGTCAGGCGCATTTCGAACCGGATCCGGAGGAAGGAACCTTTTTCCAGTAAGGAATCCGAATCAAGTTAAGTTTAACCCGACAATATTTTTTTTGTAGTCTTTTTTTGGCTGCCCTCTAGGTCAGCACGAATGACCGGAAAAGGGACCCGGGATGATTGCGTGTGTTACCGGGCAGCCAAATCTACTTTTCAACTTCTCCAGAAGGAGGTTAAGATAGTTTATGCCGGAGATATACGTCAAAGTAAGGCCTGAAACGGAGTTCGAGATAGAGATGAAGACCTATCCGGTTATAGGCCTGGAGAACGAACCAGAGCACGGAAAAGCTAATTCCGAGCTTCTTAACAGGCTTGAGAAGATTACTGGTGTGAGGCCTGCGATCGTTTTGGGGCATAAGTCGAGACGTAAAAAGCTGAAAATAGATATGGATAAACAGGAGTTCAAAGAGAGGTTAGAAAATTTCGATGGGTAAGGTCGCACAGGATCAGGCAAAGTATGTAATTGAAGCAAAACTTGAGGCAGGAGGGGTTATAGAGAAATCTGATATCGTAGGTGCGATCTTCGGACAGACTGAAGGCCTTCTCGGAGAGGAACTGGATCTCAGAGAGCTGAAGGAGAAGGGGAAGGTCGGCCGTATGGACGTCGAGATAGAGCGAAAGGATGGAAAGACAGAGGCCTCTATCGAGCTACCGACTTCTCTGGACGCTACCGATACGGCTTTGCTCGGAGCTTCTCTGGAAACTATAGAAAGAGCAGGGCCTACCGGGGCCAGTATCAAGGTCGAACGTATCAGGGATGACAGGACCTCGAAGAGAGATTATATCGTGAAGAGGGCTAAACAGCTGATGGAGGACATCGAGGAGGAAAAGCCTTCCAAGCAGGAGATCACCGATGAGATAAAGGGCGAAGTAAGAGAGAAACAGGTAACGGAGTTCAGGGGATTCACGGCAGGCCCTGAAGCGGAGAGAAATAAAGAGGTTATAATCGTAGAAGGTAAGGCAGACGTCGTCACTCTTCTGAAACACGGTGTAAATAATGCTGTTGCTATAGGAGGCACTGATGTGCCTGGTGGTATATCGAAGATCGCGGAGGATAAGGATCTGACCGCTTTTCTGGACGGAGATCGTGGAGGAGATCTTATACTTGAAGAACTGAAGGAAAAGGCCGAGCCCCGTTTCGTAGCTCGCGCTCCGGAAGGAAAAGAGGTTGAGGAGCTTTCTAAACAGCAGGTGCACGAGGCCTTGAGGGATAAGAGGCCTGTGAAATACGCAAGTTCTGGGGAAGCTGATGAGGATATCGATGAGGAGCTGAAAGAGGGTATCCTTGAGGTCCTGGATGATCTGGTTGCTACAAGGGCTGTTAACGTTTTGAACGAGGATCTTGAGGTCGAGGAGAAGGCGCCGCTGAATAAAGTTGAGAATGCGCTCAGAAAGGCAGATGAGGCCTTTGCCCTGGTTCTCGACGGCGAGGTTGATAATGATCTGATCTCGATGGCGGAGGGTTACGATGTCGAGTACCTGGCCGGTATGTCCCGTTCTGATACAGCTTCTTCAGGAGAACTGGAGATCTTGACGAAGGAGAAGCTTGCAGAGGTTATTTCTTCTCGATAGAATCCATTACGATAGTTGCTGGTACGAGTAGCCGTGGATCTACATCTCCGCACAGTTTTATGTTGTAGAAGTCCCGGAACATGAACTTTCCGTCTATATCAGCTACTTTCTCTCCTTCCATGGAGACGACGTCGTATTTGAACGGTAGAAGTGTTGTTATGTATCTTCTTGTCAGTGACAGTGGAAGGAGGTCTTCTTTTATCGTTCCTATGACTTTGTTCTCACTGTCTATTATCTTCCACTGGTGTAGTACCAGGCCCCATTCTCTGCGAAGGCCTCCGATAACTTCGTCTTTCTCCTCGTCGATGATGCTGTAGGATACAGGGACATCCAGTTCTGGGTTTGTGGTTACTGTGAGCTTCCTTTCATCGTTTTTGTCGACGAATATCAGGTCTTCCCGTATCTCGGAGTCGTCTATCTTGGAGTAAAGAGTCAGTTCTCCGTCCTCGTAGATCTTGTGCTGGTCGCCTTCAGAAAAGGATTTCTCCCGGACCTGGTAGTTATCGGAGTCGAACATGATTTTCTGTACGAAACCCTTAACACTTTTTCTTTATAAGACTGGATTATGGCACTCGAAACCGGGATTTTAACAGGTACAAGCACCTGGGTACAGCTTGCAAGATTTCTTGTAACGTTGTTAGTAGGTGTGGCAGTGACGAGGATACTGTTGATGCCAGCATCAAGAAGACTGGTAAGTAAGAAAGGAGACAGAAAGGTTACACATTCTATAGAAAATCTTGTAGGTGTTACAGGCCTTTTCCTTACGTTTACGGTGGCTTTACAGGCAGGTAGTTTCGGAGGCCTTGCCACGATCATAGGTGCTATCGCTGCAGCTCTTACAGTCGCTGTAGGTTTCGGGATGCGGGACCAGGTTGCAAGCGTGGTTGGAGGGATATTCATCCATCTGGACAATCCCTTTATCAGGGGCGATTACATCAAAACGGAGGAAAATGAAGGTGTTGTCAAAGACATCAGGCTCAGAGCCACTGTCTTGAACGGAGAGGGAAGTGAAAAACTTGTAGTACCGAACAGTACACTGACTACGAACCCTGTGAAAAACTATACGAAAGGAAACAGGACAAAGACCAGCCTGGAGGTACCTCTGGAAACTTTGAAGTATAAAGAACACGCTGAAACACTGAAAAACGCAGCAAACGATCAGAGTGAAGTATTAACGAACCCGGAACCGAAGGTAGTGCTGAAAGGCCTTGAAGAGGACGATGTAAACGCAGAGCTCCAGTACTGGATACGGGATCCTGATGACAAGAAAGGGGTCAGAAGCCGGGTTCTGGAGAAGTATATCTCAGGAGCTATTGAGAAAGGCCTTATACAAGAGGAAAAAGAAGAATAAAGGCCTTTATTTCAGGTCTGAAAGGTCTACAGGCCTTCCTTCTATCTTTGCATCAAGTGCCACGTTTGTTTTCGTATCTGTGATTCCTTCTAGCTGGTTCAGGTCTTCTGTAAGGTTTTCACGCATCCTTTCCCTGCTGATGAACTTGCAGATCGCTATGATATCAGTATCTCCGGTCACCTGGTACAGCGAATGGATGTATCCTTTTTCTGAAAGGGTCTCCGTGACCTCCTTCTGTCTGCCCGCCTCCGCCTTGATCTGGGTCAGGCATGTGAAACTGAATCCCAGCTTCCCGTAATCCAGCTGAGGCCTGAAACTCTGGATAACCTCATCATCAAGAAGTCGCTGGAAACGGTTGCCTACCGTAGACGGAGAATAATCCAGTCTATCCGCGATTTTCCGGAGGGAGAGCCTCCCGTCCTTGTTCAACTGTTCAATTATTCGGATATCCTTTGTATCACGCGACATACAACACAGGTAAAGGCCTCAAACTTGATAAACCAAACGTATGTCCAAAGATAATTATTTAACTCTGGCAAACGTATAATAACATATGGTAGAAGATGACTGTGTGGTCTGTGGCCATGAAATCGAGAAAGAGGGGGTCGAGATTACAGAAGGTAAAGCCCACGAATTCTGCCTCGGGAACATGTTCTAAAGTCGATTATATTTTTTCTCCAGAGAACTATCCTGAAACTAAAGGCCTGGAGTCACAAAAAATTACTTTATGGAGCTCGAAAAGGCCTCCCACGGCGATGAAAAAATCCTGGCGGATATGTGGTTCGAACTAGCAGAACAGATGGAAAAGTACTCCAGATTCAACGAGATAACCTATGAAACCTCTCAGGAAGCCGAGGAAGGATTCAGAGAACAGATAAATGGAGAGGAAAAAAGCAACTACCTGATAAAAGAAAAAGGCCTTACCAAAGGGTTCATAACTCTGAAAGAGGGCGAACATCCTTCAAGAAAGTACGAGGCCTACACACAGATAATAAATCTGTACGTGAAGGAAAAGTACCGGAGTGAAGGCCTTGGAACGAAGGCTCTGGATAGGGTTAAAGAGCTGGCGAGGGAAAACGGGTCAGACCATCTGAAAGTAACTTCTGAGATCAGGAACACTGAAGCAGTCGACTTCTACAAGGAAAACGGGTTCGGGGAAAAACAGGTGACACTGGTTCAGGAGATAGAGGAAGAAGAGTGAAGGCCTTGAAAGCCCCGTCCGGGATTTGAACCCGGGATCTGTCCCTTACTCGCTGAATAGAAGTATCTTCTGAGTGCCATTCTTTGAATGGCTCGACGCGTGTCGAACTCCGCGTCAGGAGTCGCTACGAGGGGACCGCTCTAGCCAGGCTGAGCCAACGAGGCGGTGTAGAAAAGTTTTGAGCTGGGAAGTTTTTAGTAGTCACCGGCTAAACTGGAAGGCCTCCTCGAATCCTATTATGGAGTCGAGGTCTTCGTCGAGGTACTGTGAGGATTCTGCTACTTTTTCAACTACGTATTCTCTGTTCTGTTCGCTGTGGTTGGCTACGCCTTCTGCGAACTTCTGGTACATGGTTGGTGCGGACTGTTCGAACCTGTGGAAATCCGCTTCGGACATGTTTTCAGGTCTTTCGTCGTATATATCGAAGGCGGAGTCGTCGTAGACATCGAAGGCCTTCGCTCTCCTGTGGAAGAAGCCTATGTTGTCTCCGGGATCTTCGTAGACTATCCCTCTTTCCGTGAATTCGTCCAGAAGGTTTTCGACCGCTTCTTCTACCACGAGTTCTGCGCCGTATTTCTCTACTGCTTCGGGTATCTCTTCTTTCGCTTCCTGCTGGTTGATGACTTCGCTGTCCTCCCAGAGACCTAGTTCTGTCAGGTCCTGCTGGTTGATGTCTGCTTCTGCGATAAGGCCTGTTCCTGCGAGTCTTTCATGGTTCTTCTTGGCTATCTGTTCCTCGGGCATCGGCTTTATCTTTCCTCTGAGGCCTTCGTAGACGCTTTTTCTTGTTCCTGTTGTGTTGGCGTCTCCATGTTCGATGGCCTGAATCTCTTCATCTCTCCGGTGTTTCTCGGATCTTTCGATGGTTCCAGCAAGAGACAAAATTGTTGTTATGCCTCAATAGTTAATAAATTTGTGGTGTTTTTTCTGGCGAGGTAATTTAAACCGGTCGTGAGAATCTTTGTTTATTGGTGAATGATTTTGGAAGATACTATTGGTGAAGTCGCAGGAGAGGTTTGGGATTTCCTTGAGGATAACGGAGAGACATCTGTTTCCGGAGTTACGAAAGGAGTTGACGCTCCAGGCACGAAGGTCTATATGGCGATGGGCTGGCTGGCCAGGGAAGATAAACTTGAGTTCCTGGATAAGAAACGTGGTAACGCGGTAAGACTGAAATAGAAGCCCTAACGGTTTTATTTTATACTCTGTAATTACTTGTTATGAGTTTTAGGGAAGGAGCAGAGACTATCGTAAAGCAGTGTCTAAACGTTCAGAGGGATGAACATGTTCTCGTCCTCAACGATTCTAACGATCAGGAGTTTATCGATGCTTTGATGGATGTTCTGGAAGGAGAAGCAGGCCTTGCGCTCTACAAACAGTTCGAGGAACTTGAGAACCATGGTGATGAACCGCCGGAGGAAGTAGCCCGGGCGATGAAGGACGCGGACGTTGTGATAGCTCCGACGATGAAGTCTCTGTCTCATACTGATGCCCGAAGAGAGGCCTGTGAGGAAGGTACGCGTGTCGCAACCCTTCCTTCCATAGACCGTGAGATATGGAACGGTTCTCTTCAGGCAGACTATGACAGGGTGAAAGAGATCTCTGAGAAAGTCTATTCCATGCTCGAAGAGACTGATACTGTGAGTATAGAGACTCCTTCTGGTACTGACCTAGAGCTTGATATCGATATTGATGCCTTCCACACTGATACAGGCCTTATCCATGGGGAAGGAGGTTTTGGAAATCTTCCTGCCGGGGAGGCTGATGGCTCTCCGATCAATGTTAATGGAACTCTCATGGTAGATCATTTCGTCGTTTCAGGTGAGGGCACAGAGCTTGAGATAAAAGACAGCGAGGTCGTGGCTTATAGAGGTGCTGATGGTACGAGGCTGGAGGGAGGCCTTGAGAATATCGATGGCGCCAGGAACGTCGCTGAGTTCGGTTTCGGGACGAATCCCGACGCCTCTCTGATAGGCAACATCTTGCAGGATGAGAAGGTTCTGGGCACGGTTCACATCGCTTTAGGGGATAACTCTTCATACGTGAGCGGGTCCCGTGCGGTTAACTGCAAGATTCACTGGGATGCGGTATGTCAAGAGCCGACGGTATGGTTCGATGATGAGAAAGTTCTTGATTCTGGTGATCCTGTTTTCCTGGAGTGAGGATACATTTTAAACCGAGGTTTACGCATAACCTATTATTCCATGGGATTGTTGAACTCTGATGTTGAGGACTCGGTATCTGATGCGGTTTCGGAGGCGAAAGATAACGCTGAGGAGTTTGAAGGCGACGTTAGAGATGATGAGTCCAAAATTCAGGAGCTTTTGAACCGTGTCAGCAAGATCGAGTACCGTCAGAACCAGTTAGAGGCCTCTGACGACGATGAGCTTCGTGAGAGACAGGAAGAGCTGAGGGAAGAGATCGATGCTCTGCGTAAAGATCTTTCTGATATCAAGATAGATTACAGTTCTCTTCCTAAGGATTATGAGTTCCAGGATATGTTGGATGACTTCGAGGATAAGAGAGAAAGGATTGAACAGCTTCTTCCAGCGATTGAAGCTGCCTTTGATGATATAGAGGAGATGGAGGAAGAATCCATAGTTACTGAAAGAGATGTAGAGGATATACGTGATAAACTGGAGACTTTCAAGGACAGAGAAGACGAGATCCAGAAACTAAGAGCTCATGTCGAGGATATGGATAAAAGCCTCTCAGATCTTGGTAGAGAGGTCAAAGACGCCGAGATCGAGGAGAAGGTCGATAAATCAAGGTTCGAACAGAAACTGGAAGGCCTTAGAGGCGACCAGATAGTAGAGCTTTCACGGCTGAGAGAAAGGGTGAAGAGCCTTGCTGTGGAGGAGAAAGTCGACAGATCAGAGCTGGACAGAGAGCTTGAACAGATGAGAGACGAACTCGGAGTAAACATGATAGATAAGGCCCATAAGCTTCAGGAACAGCTGGCCTCGAAGTCGGAAATAAGGTCTCTCTGGGACACTTTGGAACAGGTTCAGGACCAACAGGAGGAGAGACTTGGTAGCCAGGAGTTTAATGAAAAGATTTCCGAGCTCGAAAGCGACCTATCTTCCATTGAGGAAGTTAGTAATGATATATCAGACCTTGAAAAGAAGTTTGAGGAGGAAAAGAGGAGAATCGATTTAAAGGTTGATAGAGAGGAGTTCGAGAAGCTGGAGATAGAGGACAAGGTCGAGGCCTCTGAGCTTGAGAGCGAGATCGATGATGTGAGGGAAGAGATCGGTATAAGCATACTTGAATCGGAGCACAGGCTACGCGAACAGTTGGCTTCTAAGTCCGAGATCCGTTCCGTCTGGGATTCGATGGATCTTCTCGAGGACAGGTTCGACGACCATTCTCAGGAGATTGATGGTCTTGAGAAAGAGGTCACAGAACTCCTGACAGATTTATCCGACTTAAGCGACAGGATAGAGGAAAAGGAGGAAGATGTTGAAGGTGTTGAGTCGGATGTCTCTGACCTTGAGTCGGATATCGAGGATGTGGATGAGAAGGTTCCTGAGGATGCTGTTTCCCGTGAGGAGTTCGAGGATCTGCAGGAGAAGGTCCAGAGGCTCAGTGAGGCCCTGGTGAAGGTTGCGAACAAGGAGTAAGCGTAGACTTTTTAACTTCGGGGTTCTAATTAGGTTTTGGATGAACCAGGCAGCTGACGTTCAGGTTACAGGATTTTCTACCGTTGGCACAGCTGCTATCATGTGGTTCATGAATAATTTTTCCATGTTCAAGTCTGGGGCTAACTTTACCTTCAAATAAAGCCCCAGAACCACGCTCAAGGTTTTTCTCTTCATGGTTCTGGAACAAATTGATGACGGCGCCCAACGGCTACTGCTCGTTCTCTGTCTCCCGCTAATCGACGGAGTATTCGCCACACTGCTTGTAACAGGCGCTGTATCGACGTTCTCAGATATAATAACGGTAGGCCTAACAATTTTCACAGGTGCAGGAGCTTTAGCGGTGCTTTATTCGGAATCAGAGTCCCGGGCAGAGGCCTTTTCTATGGTTAACCAGGTCGCACCGGTTCTTCTGGCCGGTGCTGTAGTGGTTGCCCTGGTTGCTCCTGTCTTCGATGAGATATTCTATGTCTCGCGTCTGAAGTATGCGGCAGGGCTTGCACTGTTGACGATCTCGGGTAAACTGGTCGATATAGACCTGGCTGAGAAGTTTTCAGTACCTGCTGTAATAGTTACAGGCATGTTCCTGTCACTGAGGTCTGGTGCATCTCTTTCGACCAGTTTGGAATATGTCTTGCCGGCTCTTTTAACTTCAGGAGCTGCTATAGGAGGCCTTTACCTGGCTTCATATGTTTCAAGGGAGAATCTGTCTCTGAAATATATCAGGGGTGGTGGAGCCGTTGTTTTGACGGTTATATCTGCCTCTTTGTTCGGTTTCAACGTGCCTTCGCATCTGTCTCTGGCACTGTTCATGTTTTCCATAGTGCTATCGTATAACAGAGGTTAGAACCGGTATAGGGCCTAGATCTGCTGTATCTCGACCTGGAAATTGTTTCCTCTGTTGTTCATCGCTCTTGCGACTATCCTTTCTCTGATAGGCCTTATCACCATGATGAATCCGATTCCGTCAGTTACGAAACCGGGACTGAGGAGGAAAAGGCCTGAGAGTACGAGGATTGCGCCTTCGAGGAAGTTACGGCTTATCTCGCCTCCTGTTACTGAGGTCTGGAGTTTTCTGAAGACGTGTCTGCCTTCTCTTCTGATGAGTTCGGCCCCTACCAGGCCTGTGAGCATTATTATGGCTAGTGTTTGCCAGAAGCCGAGGGTTCCTGCTACCTGTATAAGGAGGTAGAGGTCCACGAAAGGGAGTATCAGGAGGCCTATTATCAGATACCTGAGCATGTCTAGACTTTTGTGTTGAAGATTTAAAGATTGAATCAGATTTCTTCTTTATGAAGAGTTTGCTTAAGGAACTCGTTGAGACTCCTGGTGTATCCGGCCAGGAGCATGAGATAAGGGATAAAATCCGTGAAGAAGTTGAGGATTACGCAGATACTGTTGAAGAGGACAGGATGGGTAATCTGGTCGCGAGAAAAGGAGATGGAAACGAAACTTTGATGATTGCCGCACATATGGATCAGATAGGCCTTGCTGTCAAAGATGTTGATGAGAATGGCTTTATCCGTTTCTCGAAGATCGGAGGAGTTACACTTCAGTCTCTGATGAACCAGAGAGTTACTATCCATACTGAGACAGGTAAAGTTACTGGTGTCCTGGGTATGAAGCCTCCACACCTGATGGATAAGGATAAAAGGGATAAATTACCTGAGAAAGAACAGCTTTTCATCGATATAGGGGCCGAAGACGATGAGGCTGTCGAGGAACTCGGCGTAAACGTCGGAGATACTATCACGTTTGAAAGAGAGGCGAAGGACCTTCAGCAGGATTATGTTACAGGCCTTGCACTGGATAACAGGGTCGGAGTCGCTGTAGCGATCAAGGTCCTTGAGGAATACGATGGAGATACGGAGCTGGCTGTAGTCTTTTCCACGCAGGAAGAGGTCGGTCTTAAAGGAGCGAAGACGGCTGCTTTCAACGTCAGTCCGGATGCAGCTCTGGCTGTAGATGTTTCGATCGCCGGGGATGTTCCTGGTATCGAGACTACCGAGACCAAACTCGGTACTGGAGAGGGTGTAGATATACAGATGGTACAGTCCTCTGGTAGAGGCCTTATCACTCCGGAGACGGTCAGGGACTGGCTGATCGATACTGCGGAGGAAGGCGATCACGAGTTTACCCGCACAGTGATGGAGGGCGGGGCAACCGATGCAGCGAAGATAGAGCTGGTCAAGGAAGGGATCCCCACAGGGTCTATCGGGGTGCCCATGAGACACATGCATTCGTCCACGGAAGTCGTTAAGATGTCGGATGTTGAGGCCACAGCAGAGTTCGTGACCGATGCCGCTGAATCATTCGGCGAAAAATTCTAGGTCGACAGAAAGGGAAATAGTCTCTTTTTGGACATATTTTTCTTTATTTTTTCCGGATTATCCTGTTAAGAACGAACTCTGTTTCTCCTCTGTGTAACGTTATCTTTCCTGAAGCTTTTATCTGGAGGCCTTCATGGAGTAAAAGGTTTTCTCTGAAGGTAAGAGCTGATATCTCTTTGTTTTCGTCTTTCAGAGTGAAGAAAACAGTGTCTCTGACTGCTGTGAGGTTTTCGATTTCTCCACTGACTGATACCTTGTCACCTACTTTTTCCCTGCCTATATCCTCTATTTCGGTTGTATCGGGTTGTATCCCTGCAGTTTGATACATCAGTGCCAGGCCTAAAACCGTGAGGCCTCCTATAAGTGTTTTTTCTTTTTTCACGTTAATTTTTTCTCCGCTATCCTGGTGTATTCGGTGCCTTCCGGTGTTAACTTGCTTTTGAACAGTTTTACTTTGTTGATTTCTATCTCTCCGATTTCTTCGTCCCTGTGTTCGTTGAAGGCCTTTTTCAGCTTCTTTTTCTCTTTTCTGGAGATGTTTTCGACACGGAGAAGTGTTATGTGAGGTAGAAACTCGTGGTTGTTGTCGCTTTTGACTCCGTGTTTTGAGGCCTTTTCCTGTATTTCGTAGATCCTGGGGTGTTCGGCTCCGGCCCAGATGACCCGTATGTAGTCTTCGCTGGGGAAGGCTCCGAGGCCTTCGATTTTCAGTTTGAAAGGGTCTGTGTCGATGTTTTTGAGGCCTTTCTTGACTTCTTTTATTTCGTCTTCGTTGAGGTCTTTGAAGAACTGGAGTGTGATGTGTATCTTCTCTTTTTCTATCGGGTTGAAGCCGAGGTCGAGGGTGTCTCTGAGTTGTTCCAGTTTCTGGAGAAGTTCTTCGTCTTCTATATCTACTGCGGAGAAGATGCGGGCCATACATTCTTTTAATGCTACGTTCCTAATAAAACAGTATAAGGTGTCAAACTTAGAATGCCAGATAATCCACGTGCCAGCGAGATAATCGAAAAGACTGTAGTTTCAGAAGAACACGGTAAAAAATACGGAACAGTTTCGGATATTTCCTTCGTATCAGACACCGGAGAACTGATGAACCTTCTCGTAACCGATACTACCCAGCACCTGGACGAGAACAAGCTCCAGGAAGACAGAAAAGGCCGCAGCATCATCCCGTTCTCAGCTGTAAGAAGCGTAGGAGACTTCGTCATCGTCACAGAAGACGACATCATGTAAAAAAAAGGCCTTTTTCCCCTTTATGGAACCTGATTTAGGCCTTGAAGCTGTAGGCGACGAAATGCTGGAAGGAGAATATGAAATAGGTGTCGCCACAGATCCCAGAGTCCCCAGCATGGAATGGGAACAAACCGAAGGCCTCTACCGCCTGAAAGTTTTCAGCGAACAGTTCCTGGAAAACGATTCAAAAGCTGTCGGCGGCAAGACGCTTGAAGACGTTGTCAAGAAGCAAGTTGAGGAAGAGAACGATTTCTACGTTGAAGTCGCAGTACCTACCGACACCTTCAGACCTGAAAGAGAAGTATACACGTTCTCAGAGGAGGAAATCGAGGAAGGAGTAAGAGAGGTTGTTGAAGAATATACCGAAGAATACGCAGAGATCTAGAGGCCTTCAGCAGTGTTCATGAGAGGATTGCCTTGAGTTTTTTGTTTAAAGGTTAGGGTGTAGTTAAGTGTTGTTGGCGGCCATAGCGAGAGGGTTACACCCGTACCCATTCCGAACACTGAAGTTAAGTCTCTCTGCGATCGCATCAGTACTGCCTTACGGCGGAACATTGCGGACGCTGCCAGCATGTTTTTCCTACTTTAATCCTGTGATATTGACTCTAGTTCTTCTATGTTTTTCTGGGCGGCTCTTAGGTAGTTTTCTGCTTTTTCCGCCGTTTCTAGTAGTTCTTTTCTTTCTTTTTCCGTATCTTCAGCTAGATCTTTCAGCTCTTTGTACTGTTGTTCGCTGATACCGGGTTTGTCCTGTGTTTTCAGTATTGATCTGGCTCTGGAAAGTTTTCTTGAGGCCTGTAGAAGTTCTTTTGTTATTTCTTTCCTGTTCAGTGAGTCTTTTTCAGGATCTTCTACGGTATTCAGGAATATTTCTTCTTCCTCATCTCCTTTGATTGCTTTGAGGAAGTGTTCCAGGCCTTTCGAGATTTTGTTCGCTTTTTCGACTTCTTCGTCGTGGTACTCGTTTTCTCCGGTGTATTCTCCTATATCTCGGTATTTTTTCAGGAGTTTTTCGTGTTTCTCTGTGTTTATTGATTCAGTTATCTCCTGTGCTTCTTCCATGTGTCTTTCCGCACTTTGAAGCTTGCTGTGAAGGCCTGCTTCTTCCTTGAGTTCATCTGACAGGCCTGCAGAGGCTATCCTTCGAGTTATTGGGCCTTCTTTTTCTCCTGTTTTTTCTCCAATTTTTCTTTCGATTTCCTTTTTCTTCTTTCTTACTTCTTCAAGCGTTTCCAGTTTCATAGTTGAGTTGTTTTCTGTCAATTTTTACATCTCTTCCGGTTTCGATTGTTCTTCTGAATCCTGCCACTGCGTCTCTGAGGCCTTCCCATCTCGTTGATAGATTATCTTCCTCTTTTTCTGATATGTCGGTAAGGTATCTTTCTACTTCCTGTAGGCCTTCTTCTAGTTGGTAGTTGTCTTCGATTGAGAAGTAGTTTTCTGTTTCCTGTAGTCCTGCTTCTACGTCAGGCAGGCCTTGTTCTGTTTCCTCGTATTTTTCTTCTGTTGATACCCATCTCTTTGGGTCAGAGTGTACAAGGTAATCGTTTCCGTTTTCATCTGTATATCCTGTGAAGTGTATGGCAAGTAGGCCTCCATCTACATCATCTTTTGCAGCCTTTCCTTTCTCTTTATCTACTAGCTCTCTGATTTCAACATTGTAGAATGTTCCATCTTCTGAATATTCTATGTCCTCGCCTTCTCCTTCAAGAAGTCCGGGATCGTCTATGTTGAATTTTGTTTCTATTTCGTAGTCCAGACGTGAGAAGTCCTCCCCGAATTCTTCTTCAGGCCTTATTTCCTGATAGATCTCATCCGAGAATCCTAGTTCGGATACTTCTGCTGTATCCTCTGCGGTAGTTTCTTTCCACTTCTCCGGATCTATCTGCGTGTGAAAACTCACATAAGAAAATTACTCATCCAGACATAAATAACTTGTTGTTACGAGAAGATAACAAAGAAAATAGGATATGTGTTAGGCCTTGATGGGGTCTTTTTTCTATCCGTCGATGATTCCTTCGTCTTTGACCTTGAAGACTGCCTCTCCTTCAGGCATGTAAGGGCTGTCGACGAGTCTTGCTATACGCTTGTCTTTCTTGGACTTTCTCAGGTAAAGCCTCACTGCGGAGTTATGTGCCACGATGTGGCCTCCGATGGCCTTTGTAGGGTCGCCGAACATCTGGTCCGGGTTGGACATGACCTGGTTCGTAACGACTACAGCAGCGTTGTGGCTGTTCGCCAGCCTGAGCAGTGTTGTCATGTGTTTGTTGAGTTTCTGCTGTCTCTTTGCTAGTTCTCCACGTCCTACGTAGTCGGATCTGAACTGTGCTGTCAGTGAGTCGACGATGATAAGGCCTACGTCGTTGTTCTGTGCGATCTCCTGTGCTTCGTCTGCCAGAAGCATCTGATGGTCGGAGTTGAAAGCCCTTGCGACATGGATTCCTTCCAGAACTTCTTCCGGGTCCTGGTCGTTGGCTTCTGCCATCTGTTCTATCCTTGTAGGAGTGAATGTATCCTCTGTGTCCAGATAGATGACTTCTCTTCCGAGGCCTCCTTCCTCTTCCGGTAGCTGGACGTTGCATGAGAGCTGGTGGCTCATCTGTGTTTTCGCGGAACCGTATTCTCCGTAGAATTCTGTGATGGCCTGGGTCTCTACTCCTCCGCCGAGGATCTCGTCGACGTTGTCGCTGTTTGTTGAGATCCTCTGCATCTTTTCTCTCTGGTCGTATTTGTCTTTTCCGGACTCGAACCCGAGATCCAGGTGTTTCCTGGCTTCTGTGATGATGCTCTGAGCTTTCTTGTCTCCCAGGTCGGCTACTTCGCCGAGTTCTCCGGAGCTCATCGTTGCGATGGACATTAACTCTTCGTATCCTGCGTCCCTCAGTTTTTCCGCTGTTTTTCCTCCTACTCCTTTGATGTCTTCAAGATCTACGTCTTCGTTCTCTGCCATTCAAAGATCCCCTCTGTAAACTCTGCAAGTTAAAGATGTTTGATAATCGGTCATAGTACTGTTTTTAGGCCTCCATTATTTCCAGGAGGTGTTCGAGTTCTTTTTCGGTATCCAGAACGGTGTAACTGTTTGCGATAAGCTCTATCCGTCCGAAGTAATCGTTGTAACGTGTACGGCCTTCGAGTTCGACTTCTTTCCCTGCGACTCCTTCTGCAGCCTCTTCTACTGTTTCAACGTCGCCTTCAAGCTCTTCGTCCTCGTCCATGTCCAGGAGGTCGCGGGCCTGATCTCTGAAGAAGACCCCTCTGATGCTGTCGGTCCCGTCGTCGATAACTGCCGAGATCGCCAGTGCGTACTCCGGTTCTACCTCTCCGTGCTCCTCACAGACGTAGTTACCGTCATCGTCCTCTTTAACAGAGTCATCACACTCTGGACATGTCGTGTAGTAAGGGTTCGAGGTGTATACGTTCAGGACCATGCCCTTAACTCTGTAGGTAGCTCCTTCTTCGCTTACATCGATGATAGAGGCCTCCTGTGCCTCGTTCGGGTTCTTGACTTCTGGGATGTCGTCATCGTCTGCCATCTTGACCTGGACTTCGTCTCCAAGTCTGAGCTCTGCGTTGCCCTGGTTGTCCTCAACTGAGTAGGCTCCTGAGATCTCGATCACGTCGTCTTCGTCGATCTTCTCTGCGATCTCCGTCTGGTCGTCCCACAGAGTTACCCTGATAGTACCTGTTTCGTCGCCGAGGACCAGGTTCTGTACCTTTCCGTCTTCCTCATCGTCGTCACGCTCGAAAGTATTTATATCGCTGATATCGACTACACGGGCCTTGATATGGACTTTTCTCATCTCAGGGACGATGTTTTCGATCTTGAGTTCTCCATCTCCCTGCTCTGCGATCTGGACGCCGTGTTCTTTAGCGACAAGATGTACGGCTCCTTCTTCTGATACAAGGCCTTCGAACTCGTCCATTTTCTCCTCTACGTTTTCCCTTACTTCGTCTTCTTCGAGTTCTGTCTCTTCGACAATTTTGGCGATTACGTCCTCGACTTCCATATCAGAAAAGGCGGATGGAAAGCTTAAATCCCTGATGTCCTACCGGAAGTAGCGGAACTAGTGGAAGTAAGGCCTTCCTAGAAAAAAGAGGGATATGGGGAGAAAAGTGTGAACTCTAATTCAGGGCGTCTCTGACGTCTTCTTCTCTGACGGTCTTTCTGCCCTTCTCTTCGGCGATTGCGATTGCTTCCTCGGCTACATCGCCTGCGAACATCTCCAGGACTTGGCCAAGTTCTTCAGCACCGTCCTCGGAAACTCTCTTATCTCCCTGAGTCTTTATCATGTCTTTCATCTTTGCAACGGAAAATTCCATTTTCTGTCACCTATAAGGTTTAGTCTGCCCGTATTAATTTAAACAGGCCGGTTACCGCCAACTAACCCTCCTGAATGAAGGCCTGTGAACAGCCGGAAAATTCTTAACTGGAAAAACACAATTATACTCAAGGGGGACTGAGGTAGGAGGATGGGAGAATCTCTACAGGAGTTTTTTGTGAACGTCAAATCGGCAAAGATACTTGTAAGTCTAAGTAATCCGTCCACCGATAACTATGCCTCAGACATCTCCAGCCAGGTCGACTGTACTTACTCTCATACTGTAAGGATTCTTCACAAGTTCGAGGATAGAGGCCTTGTAGATTCAAGCAAAGAGGGCAGGAAAAAGGTCATAGAACTAACAGAAGACGGGAGAGAGGTAGCTGAGAACCTGGGTGATCTGATGCACAGCCTGAAACAGGCGGGTAACTGAAAGAAATTCTGTATCCAAAAATTGGGAATTAAATTGGGAATTAATATGTGGTAGGTAGGCCTTTAGAAGCCGAGTTTGCTCCTTAGGCCTCCTGAGTCTTCCTGTGTTTCTTCTGTTGCTGGTTCAAGTTCTTCTTCAGCTGTTTGTTCAAGGTCTTGTTCTTTCTGCTGCATCTCTACAGGGACGAAAGCGACCTCTCCGTAGGATCTTGCTGTTTCTTCCATTGCTGGTTCTGAGACATCTGCTTCTGTGCTGAAGCCGAAGACGTCTCTTTTTCTGTCTCCGTTCGGTGTTGTGACTGTTGCTGGGCCTTCGTATGTCTGTTCAAATGCTGCCCCGACTGCTTCTACTGCTGCTGAGAGTGCTGCGGATGCACTTTCAATGTTACTGAAACCGTCCTTATGTGCCTCATAGACTTCTTCAACTGTCTCTGAGTCTACTTCTAGCTTTGTCGGTCCTTCGATCCCGGAATAGGTTGTCTCTGCAGGATCTACTTCTACTGCTCCCTCGTCGTAGAGGGCCTGTGCCATCACTTCAACTCCAGCCTGGGAGACATTCACTGTCTTTCCATAATCTAAATCTTCGTGATCTTCTGCATCAATCTGTCCGGTAAGCATCGGGGTAGGTTGACCGTCAACTTCTTCATACTGCCCGTTCCTGGCAGCTTCTTTGATGGTATCTGCTTCTACATATGTTTCCAGAGGCTGATTGTCGTTTGTCATTGTATAATAAGTTATAGTACTCAACTTTTAAAAATGTTGTTACTACTTGGTGAAAAAGAGTCTGGTTTTTTGGTCTGGGCCGTAAAAAATCTTCTCTCACAGCCATAATAGACCTTCTGAAACGTTCTTGACGCAAATACTTTGCTGGGCAGAAAGTTATATGGAAGTCTGAAGAATAATCTTGTGTATGGGAGAGTTTCTGTCTCAGGTAAAGAGGATGCTGAAAGAGGAATGGCGTATGCATTCAGAACTGTTTGAAGGATCTAAACTTCTGGCTTTACCTTTTTTGATCGGATTCCTTACTTTTGGAGGTGTCAAACTTGTCCAGAGATATTCTGAGACATCCGTCTTCGGTATAGGCCTTATGATATCTGTTTTCGGCCTGTTTTCAGGCCTTGCATCTGCTTCGACAGTTTTCTCGAGGAAAGACGCTTCCAGAAATGTTTTGAGGAAAAAGACTTTTCTTATCTACAGTTCAAGGACTCTTCCTACAGAGAAATCAGGTCTGGTCAGGTCTTTCTTCGTGAAAAACCTTGTTTTTTATCTGGGCCTTTACCTTGTACCTGTGGCGGTGGCTGCGGTGCTGGCAGACTTTTCTCTCGCTGTCTATACCGTTTATATGGCAGGTCTCTTTGTCCTGGGCCAGTTAATAGGTATCTTTCTTGCAGGGAGAGCTACCAGGGTCTCTGTCAGGAAGTTCCTCAACTACTACAACATCAGAGGGACACCGCTCACGAAGAAGTTTTTCCTGGATATCTACAGGAGTTCCGGAGGCCTTCTCAAGGTGTTCGTCTCTGTCACTGCTCTGCTAGGCCTTTACTGGTACGGCGCTAATTACGTGCCTATCGCTGATTACCTCTTGGTCCGGCCTCTGCTTTCCTTCTCTATCATACTAGGCCTTTCCTCAATCACGATCTATAACTGGTTGAACACTTACGATGAAACTGAGGATTATACTTTCCTGCAGATAGATGAAAAGGAAATTCTGACTCAGAAGTTTAACGCCTTTAAATTCCTTTCATTAGTAGTTGTCGCTCCATTCATTTTACTGTTTTACCTGATTCAGGGAGGAAACCTGTGGCTAGGCCTAGCCCTTGGAGGCTCGATATCCTACTATACTGGCTCATTGAATTTTTACTTCGCAGGCCTCAACCCGAATCAGGAAATGGTCAATGCATCACAGTTCGCAAAGTTCATGATCATGTTGAACATCTTCATGATTCCCCTGCTCGGTTACTCTTCCATGGATGTTAATACTCACATCTTCTACATAGGGTCAGGCCTTATGCTCGTGATAGGCCTTTTCCTCGAACTACTGAAGAAAAAACAGGTATGAAAAAATTTTTACTCCAGAGTTCGAGAACTATCACTTCATAACCTTCAGCGGTTCTGCAGGACCTTCCAGTCCATATCTCTCAATCTCTCACAGGACCTGTGCTAGTTCCTGACAAAAACTCAAGTATTTTCCTGCAAACGTCCTGTAAAACTTACAACCTCTCAACACGGACTGCCACCCTAAAATAGAGCTCGGAAATCCTACATCGAAGGCCCTCCAATCCTGGATCAAAGAGAAAACCAGGCTGGAAGATCTCTGTTTAATGGCTTAAGGCCTCCCGGATCTGCAGAACCGGGTTATTCGAGGCTGTCAGGCCTTACCATATATGTTTTTTCTCACAATCGAACAGAAAAAGAGTGTTTGTCATAGACGAACATACAATGTTTTTACAATGGTTACGTTGTTTCTTTTGAGTAAACAGATTTTGTGTTTTGTGTAATATTTTTTACGCTGAGAGGCCTCATAGTTGTGTATGAAGATTACAAAGATCCAGGACGACGGAGAGCGGTTCATCATACATGGAGATGGAAGGCTTCTGGAGGAGCTGAGAGGTGTTTTTGATAACATGGCTCTCGGCATATCGGTTACTCCTTCCGATAAGGGCGTAGCCAACATCCTCTACACCGAGAACAACAGAGATATCGTACTCAGGATACTGAACGAGAGAACAGAATGAGTGTTAAGAAGTTTCGAACAACCTATTACTCAAGGCCTGGAAACCTGCTCTTTAGGTGTCTTTACTCGCTCAATGCTTCTCTGATCTCTTTCAGGAACTCTTTGAACCTTTCTTTTTCCACTTCAATCTCTATCTCATCCCTGTCGTTGTCTGGGTGAATTAGGGTCAATTCAAGAACTCCATCGCCGGTTTTAGTCATTATCAGCTTCTGATAGGGCTGATCTCTGAAGAAAAGAGTATTGTCTTCGAAGTCAGAATTTATGATCTTATCGACGTGGTCCAGAAAAAGAGATTTGAATCCCTTAAGCTCGTGCCTGCCCTCCTCTGTGGCTATTTTCACGTCTATCTGGCCTGTCCCTACCTCAAACTTCAGATCTTGAACCTTCTCCATAAGATAATCCTGACTGTGTCTAATCTTATCATCTTTATGTCTTCCAGAAACTCTGGTTGTTTGAGGAAATTACACACTCAACTACTTACTGAGTGTTCAAAACTGGCGAACATCGAGGCCTATAGCAAAAGGCCTTAACATAAAGAAGGTATACAAGAAATATGGCCGAAGCCGTTTCCTGGTATCTTCCTGGTGCATTAGCTTGGGGTCACGGTCTAGATATGTCACTAAATAAAGAAGGTATATCTTCGGCGTGTGAGAGGCCTGGTGTGATTTGCCTGGTGTCTGTTATACCTTCTTTGTGTTGGCGGTTTTTCTGTTTTCGGACCTGAAATCTCGTGAGTGTGTAAACTGTTTGAACACTAATCTGAACAGATATTTTTTATTCGAGGACTTTCACAGTTTCATCATGGCCCAGGGAAGGGAAAAGCTCAAGGCAAAGTTTGCTGGAGTCTTTGTGAGTTTTAGAGGCCTTATCTCCCTTCTTTACCTGGCCTATTTGACCATGACACAGGGTGCTACAGTCCTTTCAGCTATAGCGTTCCTGAACTCGCTCGGAACCTTCTTCTCAGGCCTTGGGGTTCTGGTGGGCTCGAAAAAGGCCTACTTCGTTGCGACGTTCCTTACCTCAGTAAACCTGATCCTGGGCTTTTTCGGAGGGAGCCTATTCTCTGTATTCATAGATCTCTCTGTCCTGGGAGCACTCTGGAAAGGCTGGAAGATACAGATCGACGAAAGCTATGATGTATCCGAATCCGTAGGCAGGAACTACTGATCAATTTTTCTGCCCTCTCAGGGCCTCTCTTTTTCTTCACAGATTAAACAAACCACGTGGTTGTTCACTTAAAGCAAACACTCGTTACTGTCTGTTTTAACTTACGAGTCCTCTCATAAGGCCTTAAAAGAGAAGGTATGTTCGTGATTAATTAACACTCTTTCTGTATGTGGTGTTCGACTATTTTGAACAATCTTGTGGTGTTTGTGAGTTTTCTAGGGTGTATCTAGGCCTTGATCACGGGTCCGGAGGTTCAGAATCCTGGCGGAAAGCATAGACCTGTCAATTCTGGGGATATCCTGTGAAGGAGAAAAATTATTGAGAGATGAATCTTCCGGTAGTTGATAGTACAGGTGCCTGTAGCCTTTGGGTGAGAGAATCCTTTGCTTTGGAATCTGTGAGAGAAGGAATTAACCTGGCCGAAATCGAACCTGGTTTCTTACTTGATTGGGCTAGGGTTATCGGGGTGGTTTATCCGGGGTCTTGTTCCTGGGTGTTTTGGTCCTCGGATTCTGGCTGTGGGAAAGATATCTTGGAGAGGAAAGGCTTTTCCTGATCTGTGTGAGCGTTAGGGATTCTCTGTTGGATTACTTCATCTTTTTTCTGGGAAAGTATCAAGAGTTTCAACGACTAAAGAAGTATGTATGATTGAAAGAATCAGAGAAAAGATGGATGAGGAAGGCCTTGAACTGCTGATAATCACAGAGAGTCAAAATATCCTGTGGGCAACAGGGATGGATCTTTCAGGCTACATCTTCCTGACACAGGAAAAAATAGAAACAGTGCTCCCTAGGTTCTACAGGTACGAAGACCTTGCCATGTTCGAAGATGTCTCTTTTGGTTTCAAGAGAAGTGACTACAAGCAACTACTGGAGGAAAAGGCCTCAAAGTTCTCCGATCTCGAGACAGGGATAGATGAGGAAAACGAGAAACTTCAGGAAAAAATAGGTGCAGAAAAAACAGACCTGATCACAGAGATGAGGAAAGTAAAGACAGAAAAAGAAATAGAAAAAATCCGAAAGGCCTGTGAGATAACAGATAACGCCCTCGAAGATTTGAGGAAAGATCTGTTTTCAGGCCTCACCGAATTCGAGGCTGTCGGGAAACTCAAACAGTTCTACATTGATAGAGAGGTTCAGGAGGCCTTCATCACGAATGAAGGAGAGTCCCTGGTCCAGAGGAACAGTTTGAGGCCTCACCGAGGCCCTGAATCAGAGGAAATTAAGGATGATGATCTGGTTATAGTCGATACCGGCGCCAGATTTGAGAACTACTGTGCGGATGTTACCCGTACCTACTGTGAGAATCCGTCCAGTGAGCAGGAAAAGTTGTTCGAGGATGTGAAAGAGGTCCAGGAGGAGATGATCAACATGATGGAGGCTGGAAGGCCTATCGCAGACGTCAAACAGTTAGAGCTGGACATGTTCCGGGAGAAAGGATACGACCTGGAGGAAAACGTACTTTACTACAGCCACAGTATCGGAGTAGTCGCCCATGAATCGCCGACGATCACACACGAAAGTGAACAAGAGTTCCGGGAAGGAATGGTAGTAACCATCGAACCAGGCCTCCACGTCGAAGGCCTCGGCGGTGTAAGACTGGAGGATACAGTCGTTGTAAAAGAAAACGGGGCTGAGAGGCTTTCCAGGTCTCCGAGAGAACTTTAACGACTTAAACCGTTTTCATCCATCTCTCCTTTCCTTATCTCTGTAGAAGAGATAATACTTCCGTCCAGGGTCTTGAGTTTCTCCACAGTCTCGAGTTCGAGTTTTTCACGGCCTAACTCTTCCCGCTTGAGGTTAATTTTCCTTCCGTTTTTCTTTGTTTCAGGTGTAACAAGTAAAGTTTCTCCTTCCTCTACAGCGTTACCGTAGATACCGTTTAATTCTATATTATTGAATTTTTCGTGGCCGAGGCCTTTGAGAAAGCTTTCAACGTTGTTTTTACGTTCCTCAAAGCTGTTTTCTGGTTTTTCTCCCAGTTTTTCTCTCAGCATCTCGTCGGAGGAGATTCCTATATCGATTTTTTCTCCTTTCTCGTAGGCTGTTAGAATTATGTATCGGTGGCCTGAATGGAAATGATCCCAGCTGCCTCCGACTATAAGATGATCTGATTTTTCAAGGCCTAACAAATCCCTTACAAAATCTTTATTCTCTTTCGAAGGCTCCATTAGCACTGCTCCTCTGTCCCAGAGCCCATAGACTACTACAGCATCTTCGGGTGCGAAAAGAACTGCTGGAAGGCCCATGAGATCTTCCTCGCCTTCGATCTCGACATGTGTCTTGCATTTCAGTGCTGAACCTTTCCTCATAGCTTTCCAGGCCTCTTCAGTTATCTTTCCGGCAGGGTTTTCGGCTTCAAAAGTTCTGTCCGCTGCTAAATCGATTTCTTTACCGAATTTTTCCTGTTCGGTCTTTCCATCAGTTACATAGAGGTCTGGTTCGAGGCCTGAGTTTACTATATCGTGGGAGACCCTGTCCCCGACAGTGATTATCTTACTGTAATCTCTTTCCTTTAACTCTTCGATAAATTCTTTCTCTTCGAACACGTCTCCACGCGGTTCTTTGAGCTTCTCGCGGTCCTTTTCTGTCGGTCTGTAAAACGTCAAATTATCTTCGTCTCCATGAAAAGTGTAGAAAAAAGCAAGGCCCTAGTTTTCAGGGCTTGCTGCAGGCCTTCCGAGGATCTCTACTTCGTATCCTTCAGGATCTTTGACAAATCCATAGTCGCCCGGACATTCGCTTGGAGGCCTGTAATCCTCTCCGCCGGCTTCAACTGCTTTCTCGTACGCATCTTCTAGGTCCTGGCCTTTTTCTGTATGGATTGCGATGTGGCCGAAGCCTTCTCCTTTCTCGTATCTATCCTCCTCTCCGTGGTTGTAGGTCAGTTCCAGCTCCGCTGTTTGATTTTCAGGTCCTAGGAAGTACAGGTCGAATGTTTCGTGTTCGCTTTTCCTCTTCAGTTCCCATCCAAAGGCCTCTCTGTAGAAATCTATGACTTTCTCAGGGTCTGAAACTCTGAGCATCGTGTGTGCTATCTTCATGTAAACCTGTGAGGGACGGAGTTTTTAGTCTTGTATGGTCAGTTCTGTGGTAAGATATTCACTGATTCTGTATGTTTGGATCCTTCAAGTCTGTTGAAGAACTTGATAACTTTCTCTGCTTTACCGTTTGTATGGAAGACTTCCAGGCAGTTTTCCCCGTCCAGTTTACTGTGTAGTTGTGTGGTGATAACTCCGTTGAACTCATGTGCGATCTCAGCTATCCTCTGTTCTTTCCTGTGAGGGTGCCTTGCGATGATAACTGCGTTAAGATTTCCTTCCAGGCTCTGATTATCAATCACTTCCTGATGTAAATTCTCTACGGCCTTCCTTATCAACTCGCTTCGACCCGTGAAACTGGCCTGATCCTGTATCTCATCGATTTTACCCAGTGTCTCCTCATCCAGGGACAGACTTATTATCTCCATAACAACTGATTAATAGGCGTCCTTAAAAACTTATTAATCAAATTCTGTCTCATGGTAACGCAACTAATAATAGGAAGTATTTTCGCAGCATCGCTTTTATCAGGCCTTGGAGCGCTTTTTCTGGGCCTCAGCGAGGAGAGAACAGAGAAACTTACGCCCTACTTGATCTCTCTTTCCGCAGGAACCATATTCGGAGGTGTTTTCATACACCTGGTATTCAAACTTGCCAACAAACTCGGATACACACGTGAAACAGGCCTTTTCGTCCTGGCAGGTATGTTCCTGTCACTGCTTCTGGAAAGAGTGGTTCACTGGCACTGCCACAACAAAGATCATCATGTAGAGGCCTTCTCATACGTCCTTCTGGCCGGAGACGCAGTCCACAATGTTCTGGACGGCATCCTTATAGCATCCAGCTTTCTGGTAGGCCTTCCTGCTGGCATAGCAGCTACACTCGGCGTCATGCTGCATAAGGTTCCGAAAGAAGCAGGAGACTTCGGAATCCTTGTACACAGCGGATTTTCAAGAGTCAAAGCAGTCGGCTTTAACATAGGGATAAGCCTGTTCATGTTTATAGGGGCAGGTATAGTACTGGCTCTGGCATCGGTAGCAGGAAGCATCAACATGTATCTACTCCCTCTTGTAATCGGTAACTTCGTCTACATCGCAGGAAGCGATCTTTTACCAAGATTCAAGACAGAAGACAACATCTTCTTACATTCTGTCATGTTTTCGGCTGGTGTAGCAGTGATGTACGCAGTACCTTACGTAAAAGGCCTGATATAGGCCTCAACTTCTTTCCCTTTTGTTAGAATGTTCTATCACATCTCTTTAATCAACATGGATCAGAAAAAAATAACTTATGAAAATCGAAGAGTTTCTCAAAAATCTGAGGTCACGCATCGAAAAAACCAGGGTTGATGCCTTAACAGTGCTCAGGGCCTCTATAGGCTGGGTTTTTCTGAGCTCTGCGATCTCCAAACTGGCAGAAAACGGCTTCACCTATAGTTACGCCTCCGCCTACCCTGAGAATGCAGTTCCTATCACCAGGCAGAAATAGCTTTCAGCTTCCCTGAACTGATCCAGATACCAGGCCTTATACTTGTCAAAACAGTAGCCTACATAGTAGAGCCGTTGATGCAATTTTTAGCATCTATTCAATTCATAGGAATTCTAGTAGTCGTCATAGAACTGTTTATAGGCCTTTCACTGCTTCTAGGCTTTTCACAAGAATAGGATCTATTATCGGAGCATTCATGATGGTTCTGTTCTACTATGGAAACGCTGAATGGGGTCAAGGCCTTCTCAACAGCGATATCATGTATCTCATCCTTTTACTGTCGCTTGTATCGATGAAAGCAGGAGAAAAAATGAGTCTAGACAGCTATATCCTGCAGAAGTATGAAATAGAGAATAAAATCCTGAAAAAGGTTTTAGGCCTCTAGATAAAGTCTTTTACAGTCTCGAAGAAGGACTTATCCGTCTTCTTCTCTTTTTTGTACTTCTCGAAGACTTCCCTGTCTTCCTCGTTTACATCTTCAGGGATCTCGACATCCAGTTTGACATAGAGATCGCCGTAGCCTCTACGGCCGGGCATACCCTTGCCGGATAGACGCAGGACCTGGCCCGGCTGGGCGCCTTCAGGAACTGTCACACTGTAACTACCGGAAGGAGCATCGATCTCAGCCTCAGCACCGAGAACAGCGTCTCCAAGACCTAGATCAAGGGTCGTGAAAAGATCGGAATCCCGGCGCTCGAACTCATCGCTGGCTTCCACGTTCACGAAGATATACAGATCTCCTGAACGACCTTTCCGTGAAGCATTGCCTTTGCCTTCAAGCCTGACCTTCTGGCCATCACGGACACCGGATGGAACTTCCACAGTGATCTGTTCATCCTTCTCGATAAGGCCTTCGCCACTACATTCACTGCAGGGTTCCTCTGGGATTTCCCCTGTGCCATTGCATTTCTGGCATTCCTGGACTGTCTGTGCACGGCCTAGAGGGGTCCTCTCTATCTTCTGAACACGGCCTTCTCCACCACAGTTCGAACAGGTCCTAGTTTCTCCCTCCTCAGCACCTGTACCGTCACAGGCCTCACACTCATGCTTCCTTGAGACCTCGAAGGTCTTTTCCACTCCTTCATAGGCCTCCTCTAGAGAAATTGTCGTCTGGATGCGGAGGTCTTCTCCTTTCTGCTGTCTCCGTCTTCCTCTTCTTCCGCCACGGCCTCCACCGCCGAAAATCTGTTCGAAAATATCCTGGAAATTCGAGGCCGCCTGTCTACGACCTCTGGAAGAGTTACCTTCTACCCCCTGTTTACCGAACTGATCGTACTTCTTACGCTTTTCCTCATCAGAAAGAACATCGTAGGCCTTGTTAATCTTTTTGAACTTCTCCTCGTCAGCTTCATCCCCGTTGGAATCCGGATGGTATTTCTTCGCCTTCTTGCGGTAGGCCTTCTTGATTTCGTCCTGACTTGCGTCCTCGCTTACTCCTAAAGTTTCGTAGTATTCCTTGCTCACTCGAAAACACCTCCGTGTTTTCTGCGAGTGCTGAAAATCTCTGATTTTCGCACAGAACTCACCTAGAGAGTTTCATCATCTGAAACCGCACTTCGGCGGCTTTCGGGAAAATGATTTTGAAGGGAAAAGGATTTGGAAGAACTCATTATTCTTCCTTGTCCTCTTTTTCCTCTTCCTGATCTGTGTCGACTTCTTCGTAGTCTGCATCGACTACATCGTCTTCTCCGCCTTGCTGAGGGCCTCCGCCCATTCCTCCCATGTTCTGGGCTGCCTGTTTGAGTTCCTCTTCAGACATGTTGGAAGGATCGACTCCTCCCATGCCGCCCATTCCGCCAGGGCCCTGACCTTCTCCGTCGTACATCTCCTGGCCGATCTCCTGAAGCTTCTCCTCAAGGCCTTCGATCGCGTCCTCGATTTCTTCCTTGGCTTCTTCAAGGTCGTCGGCGTCTTCGGTCTCTTCACGGACTTCTTCGAGGTTCTCGATCTCTTCCTCTACCTTCTCGATAATATCTTCGTCTACCTCATCCTCGAAGTTCTCTAGCTGGCTTTCAGCCTGGTTAACCATCGAATCTGCCTTGTTCTGGGCCTCGATGAACTCTCTCTTCAGCTGGTCTTCTTCCTCGTGTTTCTCTGCCTCTTCCTTCATATCCTCGATCTCATCGTCGTCAAGTCTCGAAGCATCGTCGATACTGATTGAGGCTTCTTCTCCGGACTGCTGTTCTTCGGCAGAAACCTGAAGGATGCCGTCGGAATCGATCTCGAAAGTTACCTCGATCTGAGGCTGTCCAGCAGGAGCCGGTGGAAGGCCCTGCAGGTTGAACTGTCCGAGAGACTTGTTGTCCTTGGCCATTTCGCGTTCTCCCTGGACTACGTGGACTGTGACCATCGTCTGGTTGTTCTGCGCAGTCGTGAACGTCTTGCTTTCTTCTGCCGGGATTGTCGTGTTTTCCTCAATCAGTGTCTCTGTGAGGCCTCCTTTGACTTCTACTCCGAGGCTGAGCGGTGCGACATCGAGTAGAAGGATGTCGTCCATGTCTCCGGAGATCGAGCCGGCCTGGATAGCTGCTCCATCGGCTACTGCCTCAGCAGGGTTTACTTCCTGGCTTGGCTTCTGACCTGTGATGGCCTGTACGTGTTCGCGAACTGCAGGAACTCTTGTAGTTCCTCCTACAAGGATTACTTCATCAATCTCTGATTTTTCCACTCCTGCGTCGTCGATTGCCTTCTCTGTAGGGTCTGTAGTCCTCTGGATAAGGTCTTCTACAAGCTCCTCGAACTTGGAACGTGTAAGTTCGATATCTACGTTGTATGTGTCTCCGTCTTCCTGATGGATGAACGGAATGTTGATATTGGTCTTTTTACGTGAGGAAAGCTCCTTTTTCGCTTCCTCAGCGTTTTCTCTGATCCTCTGCATCGCCTCATCGTTACTTGAAAGATCGATACCGTTTTCGTCCTCGAATTCTTCGAGGACGTAGTCCACGATCTCCTGGTCGAAGTCGTCTCCTCCCAGGTCGTTGATCCCTTCAGTAGACTGGACTTCATAGATTCCGTCTCCCATCTCGAGGACGGTGACATCGAACGTTCCTCCTCCGAAGTCATAGACTAGTACTGTTTGATCTTTATCGTCGTCGAGGCCGTACGCCAGGGAAGCGGCTGTTGGCTCGTTCAAAATCCTTTCAACTTCAAGGCCTGCGATCTCTCCTGCATCCTTTGTAGCCTGTCTCTGTGTATCATCGAAGTGTGCTGGAACTGTGATAACTGCTTTATCGAATTTCCCTCCGGTCTTTTCCTCAGCATCGTTCTTCAGTTTCTGGAGGATCTTGGCGGAGATCTCCTGGGGGGTGTAATCCTCTCCTTCGAGGCTTACGGTGTAGTCTTCACCCATGTGGCGCTTGATGGATTTCACGGTATTTTCCTGGTTAGTAAGCATCTGATTCTTCGCTGGCTTACCCACTAAAAGCTCATCGTCGTCAAAAGCAACTACAGAAGGCGTCACACGTTCTCCTTCCGCGTTTTCGATTATCTCTGATTCTCCATCTTTTACATAAGCCATAGCGCTTCTTGTCGTACCGAGGTCAATACCTAGAATCTTACCCATGTTTAGTTTGCACCTATTTTAATGACAACAATAAAAATTTTTAAAGCGAACGAATTGACGAATAGAAATCAAGTTAAGGCCTATCATTCTTCCCCGTTACTCTGACTAACAACTACTTCCGCAGGCCTCAGGATCTTCTCTCCGTACATGTAGCCGGGCCTCTTCTGTTCGAGGACTTGTCTCTCTTCCTCGTGTTCTCGTGTCTCTACCGCGTTGTGGATGTTGGGGTCGAATTCTTCGCCTTCGGCGTCTATTCTCTGGAGGCCTTTCTTCTCTAGGGTATCGTATAGCTGGTCTGATACCATCTTCACTCCCTTTAGGAGCGTGGAGTCTTCGTCTGCTGACATGATCGCGCGCTCCAGGTTGTCCATGACTGATATGAGGTCTTCTGCTAGCTTTTCACGGGCCTGATCCTGGTGTCTTTCCTTCCTCTCATCTTCATTCTTCTTGTAGTTGTCGAAGTCTGCTTTCGCTTTCTTCGCTTTTTCTTCCCATTCAGAGGCCTCTTCCTCTGCTTTGATAGCTCTTTCTTCCATTTCCTGTAGTGCTTCGATGAGCTCTTCGCGGGAAAGATTTTCGTAGTTCATACAGCCGAAAGATAGGCCTTGAA
>ERZ1034573.53-NODE-53-length-29009-cov-22.948401_pt1 | contig 29009 bp, 31 predicted proteins | sample MGYA00520641_ERZ1034573 | MGnify/ENA primary metagenome ERZ1034573 (study PRJEB33760, sample SAMEA4777724) | hypersaline lake metagenome | biome: hypersaline environment; feature: brines | place: Spain | collected 2014-08 | depth 0 m ...
CCCTTAGGTTCGACGAAAGCTCCCGGGAAGATACCGAGTACGATCCAGCCGACCGAGTTGATTTCGAAGTCTTCACTCCTTGCGACGATGCCGTGACTCAGTTCGTGGACTGTCATCAGGACACCGATCGAGATAAGCCAGTACTCAACAGGGATAAACGATACTCCAGGCTGGAAACTGCTTTCAGCCACAAGGCCTGGTAATACGGCTGAGAGACCGCTTTCCTCTATAGAACCTGACTGGAAAACACCCAGGTACTGTGTCCCGATGTAGTAAGTAGCCAGGGCGATTGAGAGAACTCCTGAAATAGCTGCACCCCAGCTATAGGCCTTCCAGAACCTTGGGAACCGTTTCTGCAATGCATCAATCTTGTCAATACCGCTTTTTGTCCTGCGGTAGAAAAGTATAGAACTTCTCTGGATTTTGTTCCTGTCTTTGTAAAGGAACGTAGCCAGTCCTACAAGGAAAACAACTAGAAATATCAGCTGTGGATCAGGTTCTAACATGTTTAACAAACAGAGGCCAGAACTTTATAATTAAATTCTTTCACCACCAACTTCCGGCTATGAGCAATCAAGAACAACCGCTGTTTTGGAGCGATCAGCTGGCCTTCGGAGTAAGAAGAAAATTCTCAGACCGCGACACATACGTTTGTGCCTCAGGAATTTCGCCTTCTGGCTTCGTCCATATAGGAAACTTTCGTGAAATTATTACTACAGACTTCGTCGTCAAATCCCTACAGCACTACGACGAGGATACGCGTTTTATCTACTCCTGGGACGACTACGACCGGTTCAGGAAAGTACCGGAGAACGTACCCGACGAGTTCGAGAAATACATAGGCCTTCCACTTTCGAAGGTTCCGGATCCAGAAAACTGTCACGAATCTTACGCTGAGCACTTCGAGGCCCAGTTAGAAGAGGAACTGGATGATATGCATATGGACATCGAGTTCATCCGACAGTCGGAGATGTTCGAGGAAGGAAAGTACGCAGATCTTATCAAGAAGGCCTTGAACCACAGAGAAGAGATTAGAGAGATATTGAACCAGTACCGCCAGGAACCACGTGAGGAAGGCTGGTTCCCGCTCCACGTTTACTGTAAAGAATGTGAGAAAGACTTCACCGAAATCAAGGCCTACGATGGAGAATACACAGTAGAATACTTCTGTGAAGAGTGTGAAAAAGAGTTCGAGATCAACTTCAAGGAAAACGATACTGTAAAACCACCCTGGAGGGTCGACTGGCCGATGAGATGGTTCTTCGAAAACGTCTCCTTCGAACCAGGAGGAAAAGACCATTCCGCAGCCGGATCTTCCCGTGACACAGGCAAACAGATAATTGAAGAGGTCTACGACGCGGAAGCGCCTGTCTACCAGATGTATGACTTTGTAAGGCCTAAAGGCTCTGATAAAAAGATCTCATCAAGCAGCGGAGAAAATACATTGCGTCTCAAAGACATGAAAGAGATCTACAGTCCTGAGATGATCCGCTTCTTGTTTTCGCAGACGAAGCCGAAGAAAGTTATCAACCTCGCCTTTGATGAAGAGATCATCCAGATCTACGACAGGTTCGACCGTATAGAAGGTAATTACTACGGTGAAGGCCTAGACAACGAGAAAAAACAGAGACATCAGGAAAGAGTTTATGAACTGGCGATGGTCGATGTACCTGAGGAAAGGCCTGTACGTGTTCCCTTCAAGCACGCATCTCTTGTGGCCCAGACTGTGCCTGAGGATGAATGGCGTGGGAAAGGCCTTGAAGTTCTGCAGCAGACAGGTCACCTTTCTGAGGATATCTCGGAGAAGGGTGAGGATGAGGTCCTGGACAGGATGCGTCGGGCGAAAAACTGGGCCAGAGAATACGCTCCTGAAGACTACAGGTTCGAGATAAACTACGAGGTTCCTGATGAGATAATCGAAAACCTTTCAGATGAACAGCTGGAGGCCTTAAAGCTTCTAAGAGAGCTTCTTGAAGTAGAAGAGTTTGAGGATGCAGAGGAACTGGACGGAGAGCTGTTCAACGTCAGGGATGATTCAGAGCTTGGTACCGGCGAGTTCTTTGATACCTGTTATCAGGTCTTCCTTTCCCGGGATCAGGGGCCTCGGCTCTCCACGCTGATAGTCTCTATAGGTCAGGAAGAGGCCGTGAAGATACTAAGTCAGGTACAATGAAAGAGAAAGACTTCGGGGATTTCAACTGGGGAGCCGTCAAGCTCTCGGCACTTCTCTCTTTCGTCTTCGGCCTACAGGCCTTCTATAACTTAGAGCTGGCTTTCCAGGCTTTTGAATCTCCTTTCTGGAAGTTCTTCACCTCTATCGTAGCGCATGGAGGTCCTGAACACCTCTTCAACAACCTTTTCTTTATAGCGCTGTTTGGCTCTATCTACGAGCTTCATACTTCGGAGAAGGAGTTCTACAAGGCTTTCTTCCTTTCAGCGCTGTTCGCAAATCTGGCAGCTTTCGTCTTCTTCCCGGATTCCTACATCGTAGGAGCTTCAGGCGGAGCGATGGGTGTCCTCGCTGCATTGTCTGTCTACAGGCCTAATCAGACAGGCCTCGCTCTGGGCATCCCTGCTCCGATGTGGGCTGTACTGGGGATATACATCTTCACGAACTTCGCCGGTGTAACGGGCGGAGGTAACACAGCTTACGAGGCCCACCTTCTTGGTATAGTATCTGGAGCTTACATCGGTTATATGAAACGAAACAGGCCTTTGATCTCTTCAGAGGATGAGGAAGATGGAAAGGAAGAAGATGAGTTCTCGAACTGGGAGAGAAAGATAAGTAAATGGGAAGAGAAATATATGAAAAACTGAGAGGCCCTTAACTCATAGGGTTGAAGTCTCTGTTCCCTGAACCTCTTTCGTCTTCGTCTTCTTCCTCTTGTTCTTGAAGGCCTTCGCTTTCTCCTTCAAGGAAGTTATCGACGTCTTCCTCATCGATATCCTGTTCCTGGTTGTTTCTGCTGTTTCTATTTCCTCTGCCCTGGTTTCTGTTACCTCTACCCGAATTCCTATTGTTGTTTCCTTGAGATCTCTGATTCTGTCCGCCTGTATTTCTTCCCGAAGATTTCTGTCTTTTACTTCCTCTGGAGTTTTGACTCTTTCTTTTTCCTTTGGAGCTGTTATTTCCTGGAGAGATCCCGTTTCTGGAGTTTCCTCCGCGTGAAGATTTCTGATCGCCAGCCTTCTGCTTTCTCTGTGAGGCCTTTCTACTGTTCCCTGTGTTTTGTTTGTTTCTTTTTCTCTGACTGTTCTGTCTCTGGTCTCTGCTGGAGTCTTTTTTCCCTCTGCTCTGTTTCTGCTGTCTCTGCCTGTTTTCTGCCTGCTGTTGCTGGCCCTGCTGGATCTGTTCAATGTACTGGTCGGTATCAATTCCGGCTTCTTCCAGTGCTTCCAGATGTTGCTGGAGCTGGGAGTTAACTATCTGTAGAAGTCTTGAAAGTTCTTTCTTTTCATGCATCAGGGTTTCGATCGCGCCCTTGTGCTTTCCGATCTGTTCGTCTGCCATACCGTTTACTTGGAGTTTGAAAGGTTTAAAGGCCTGACAGGATCGAGGCGATATAACCTGCTGAGAGGAAAGTAGCCGCTGCAGACCCCATCGTTACGAAGAAAAAGGTCAGCAAGATCCTTCCGACCTGATTGCTCCATAGATCCCCGTAATCTTCCACATAGGCTATATCCTCCGTCTCACCTACGGTCGGAGGCCTCACCTTTCCCTCAACATAGGCGGCGACCATCCCGGCACCTAGAGCTGGATCAAGGGAAGTCAATGGTGCTGCCAGGAACGAGGCTATCCACGTGATAGGGGAGGCACGGGCTATGATAGCTCCTGTCATCGCCAGTATCCCGTTTGAAAGTATCCAGAAACTTGTAGCATTCACTCCTGCTCCTATACCGATCTTCCAGAAACTGTAACCAAGGCCTGCGAGGATAAAGGCTGGCATACCGTATTTCAAGGCCTTGAACCATGGTAAACCAGTATCTATATCTTTTTCAACGTATTTTTTCTCATCTTCGAGACATTCTATAAGGCCTTCGACGTGTGCTGCTCCTACTACTATTACTGCGTGGTCAAAGTCTTTTTCCAAGAGTTTTTCGGCCATGTACTCGTTCCTCTCGTCCAGGAAGACTCTTTTGACTGTAGGAAACTCCTGTTCAAGTTCTTTAACTAATGCGTTGAGCATGTTGTCTTCCTTAAGGTCTTCTACCTCCATCTCGTCTTCGGCGACGAATAGGCTGGCTAGAAGCTTTATCTTTTCCCAGAAAGTAAGTTCTGAAAGCATCCTTGAGAAGGTCTCGCTTATCTCACGGTCAAGCAAAGCGTATTCTATATCAAGTTCCTCTGCTTTATCTACTCCTGCCATCAGTTCCGTGCCGGGCTTAACTCCTTCTTCTAGGCCCATCCGTCGCTGGTAGATCGACATGACAAGGTTGATCAAAAGTAAAGGGCCTTTACCGTCCCTGATGGCCTCGACGATATCCATGTCGCTCCATCCGGTCTTTTCTTTGAGGGACTTGAACCGGGACTCGTCCAGTTCAACTCCTACAAGGTCAGGCCTTACCTCCTCGATGGTATCTTCTACCTCCTGTACACTTTCCTCGGAGATATGTGCAGTACCTACTACGGTAATTTCTCTGTCCCCGAGATCGAGATGTTTCCTCATCTATATTTGGAGTTGGAAAGTCCACCGTTAAAAACAAAATTGCCGGAGGGATGCAAACTTTCTTATTTAGAATCGATACATCTATACATAATGATCAAGGTCGAAGAACTTGCGAAAAAATACGGCGATGTAGAGGCCTTAACATCTGTGGATATGGAAGTTGAGGAGGGAGAGATCGTAGGTGTTTTAGGAGCTAACGGTGCAGGAAAATCTACGCTTGTACAGATACTTACAGGTCAGATAGACAGAGATTCGGGGACAGTAGATGTTTTAGACCTTGATCCAGAAAAGAAACCGGTAAAGTTACGTGATAAACTCGGTATCTTACCTGAGAGAGAAGATCCTCCAAGTTTCCTGACTGGAAAAGAGTATCTTCATTTTGTAGCTGATGTAAGGGATGAAGAGATCGATAAAGATCACTGGGAGGAAGAGTTCAACCTGGAAGGGAAGATGGATAAACTGACCTATAACCTGTCGAAAGGAGAGAGACAGAAGTTGATGATCGTACAGGCCCTGTTCCATGAGCCAGACCTGGTGTTCATCGATGAACCGCTGGTCAACCTTGACCCAGTTATACAGGAAAGGGCAAAGGAACTGTTTAAACAGCGTAGAGAGGCAGGAGGCACAGTATTCCTGTGTACACATGTTGTTTCTCTGGCTGAAGAGATCTGTGACAGAGTATTTTTCCTGAAAGACGGTGAGATAACAGAGGTTATAGAGGAGCCGGAAAATCTTACAGAGAAATTCCTCGAAGAAGAATGAACAAAGAAGAAGGTCTCATCAAACGGATGATCAAAGAAGAATGGAGGATGCACTCCACTCTTTACAAAGGCCGGAGCTTCGCCTTCTTCCCCGTACTTGTCTTTATCTTCACCTTCGCCTTCGCGTACGCAACAGCAGAATACTCGACACTGGGCTCTGAACCGGTTGGAACAGCACTCACAGTCATAGCAGCGTTCCTGGGCCTTGGAATCGGTAATCTGAACTATTCGGGAAGAGACGCATGGAGAAACGTACTCGGAGACACAAGCTACCTCGTATACTCCTCAAGAACATTACCGATCTCCAGAAAAAAGATACTAGGTCAGTTAGTCGCTAAAGAACTTATCTACTATACAGGCCTTTTCCTTCTACCGGTCGCTCTGGGAGGCCTCATCGGCACAGGCTTCCAGATAACTATGGGAGTGTTTTTGATGGCGCCGGCATTCATCGCAGGGATAATCGGAGGCCTTATTCTAGCACAGTTCTCCCTGGATGGGCCTTCACTGCACCTGTTTAACTTCGAGAGGAACGAGTTTATGGAGCCTGTCGCGGATAAGTCCTTGATGGATGTTTTAAGGTCTTCAGGAGGATTTTTCAAGATCTTTTTCTCCCTGGGCCTTTTAACTGCGTTTTACTGGTACGTGGTCCTTTACTTCCCGATGACACAGGTCCTACTGAACAATCCTTTGATCTCGTACAGCGTGATGATAGGCCTTCTGAACCTGACGGTGTATAACTGGGTTAACAGATTCGACGGGCTGGAGGATTACATGCATCTTCCTATCAGCAGGAGAAAAGTCCTCAGCGGGAAGGAGGAGGCCTATATGGCTATCACGGCACCTACAACATTTGTACTTATCACGGTTTCCTGGTGGTACTACCCTCAGCATTACATCCTGGCTCTTGCAACAGCACTGGGCATGACTCTGTACAATCTTGCGGTTGCGATCTATACTACAGGCCTTGAGCCGAACGACAGGATGTTCAACACCTGGACGTTCATCAAGTACATGATGCTGGAAAACATCGTCGCAGGACCATTACTAGCATTGTCAATCATCTACACACCGGCTTTGAGGCCTCTGTACATGGGGACCCTCGGCTTTGCAGTACTGGCATCCATGGCCTATCTCTATTACACTGATGAAGAGAGGAGGGTCAATATCCCGGGCCTAACACATAGGTGATGTTTAACAGATTGAAGTATCAATAGAGAGTTATGAAGATATACGAGAAACTGAAAGAACTTACTCTCGAAATAGAGGAAGTCGAACTGGAGAGGAAGGAGAAACAGGTCAGCCCCGAGTTTAACCGGGTCACAACCACTGTCAAGCTGAAAGGCCCTGAGAAAACAGGTTACGGGGAAGATGTCATCTGGGACGCTGATGAACACGACAAACTACAGGAAAACATAGATGAACTAAATTTGACAGAGGGCCATACTCTGGAGGATTTTTCGGAAAGACTTAGCCTTCAGGATCTTTTCTTCGGCGAGGAACCTTCGAGAAAGGACTACAGGAACTACAGGACTTGGGCCTTCGAAAGTGCAGCCCTGGACCTCGCATTGAAACAGAAAGAGATCTCTCTCGCAAAGGCCTTGAGCCGGGAATACTCTGATCTCAACTTTATAGCCAGTCCAGGCCTTGGTAACCCGCCGAGTATGGAACCAGTGGAAAAGATCTGGGATCAGGCAGAGGTAGGCCTTAAACTGGACGCAACGGACAAGTGGAGTGATGAGCTTATCGAAAAACTATCAGAATCTGGCAAGGTAAAAGTCATTGACCTCAAAGGCCATTATGAGGACGAAGACGTTAAGCAAGAAGCTGACCCTGAACTCTACAGGAAAGTCGTTGAGAATTTCCCGGAGGCACTTGTAGAAGATCCTGTACTGAACGATGAGACAAGGCCTATCTTCGATGGTGAGGAAGAAAGGATCACATGGGATGAGCCGATCACAAGTGTGGGCTCGATAAAAAGCCTTCCTTTTGAACCGGAAAAGATCAATATCAAACCTTCCAGGTTTGGATCGATCAGAAAACTTCTTGATGCTATAGAATACTGCATAAACCATGACATAGAGATGTACGGTGGAGGACAGTTCGAACTGGGGAAAGGCAGACAACATATCCACAGTATCGCCTCTATCTTCTACCCGGAATCAAACAGCGATATCGCACCGAGAAACTACAACGACCAGGAACCAGAAAACCTTGAATCTCCTCCAGTTAAACCAGAGAAATGTCTCAAAGGCCTGGAATACAGGTACAGATGAAAAACACAAGCATCTGATGCAGTGACTTAACTCTTGACCTCTAATTAAGGAGTTATGGGTTTCAACAGTATAGACCGGTTCCTCACCCCTGAAAGGCCTGATGAAAGTGAAAAGTCAGATAAATTATTCATCGAGGCCGACCAGATGTGGGACGGCATGGGTATACAAGAGGAAAAACGTCAGGAAATATACAGTTCCCTGTCCGAAAACGAGTATACTTCTGCTATCGTACTTGTCAAGGGAGATCCATACGAACTAGATCTTACAGGTTTCGATGACTCCGATTACAGGGTAAGCCCGGAAGGAGAGGTTGAACCGGTAGACCCTGCAACGGATATAATAAATGAGATAGAGGCCTTCTACAGGGAAACATACTAGAAAAATATAGGGTGGGATGAACCCTCAAACGGGTTCCAATCCCGACCCGCCCCGCATAATCTCAGCGGAACTATTGCTTTTGAGGCCCTGATTTACAAGGCCCCTAGGAACATCTTTCGTGTTACATTGTTAACAGTATGGTGGTTCTTGGGAAAGTTTCTGGACCCCCCAACAGAAACCTTTTTATGTTGTGATGAGTAAGTAACAACTATGGGTTATGTGGTTGAGATCGGAGCGGGAACAATGTTCCCGGATCCGAAACTTGTCGGCCGGAAAGGAATGCGTTTGATGGAGCTGGCTGAGACCGAAGAAGTAAATGTTCCATCGGGGGCAGTCGCAACCACAGAGACTTATGAGGCCTTTATGGACAACATTGATATAGTTGACCGGGATCTCCCATGGATGGACGAGACCGGTGATGTCGATGTTGACTGGATCCAGGGAGAGGTTGAGAGATCTTCCAGATCCCGTGGACAGGTTCTGGAAGACATTCATTCGACTACTGAGGAGGTTTTTCAGAGAACTGAGGTACCTGAAGATGCGAGAGATGATATAGTAGAGGCCTTGGATGGTTCAGATAACGGTTTTATTGCCAGGAGTAATGCTGTTAATGAGGATCATTATCTGGATGCTGGAGCAGGTCAGATGGAGAGCCAGGATTTTTCTTCAGCTGTCGATTTCGATGATGCGTATAAGACTGTGTTGACTTCGGCTTTCAGGCCTAAGTCGCTCTCTACTTTTGTTGAAGATGATCTTTTTGACGGCTTTGGGAGTATGGCCGTTGTTTTACAGGAGAAAGTCGATGCCCGTGGGGGAGGGGTTTCTTTCTCCACAGATCAGAACGATTCCGAGTTGTTGAACATTTCTGCTGCTGATAGTCCGTGGGATGCAGTTGAGTCTGAAGTTAATGATAATTTCTATGTGGACAAAGAGGCCCTGAGAGAGGACCGTGACCAGCTTTCCTGGGATCATAAACAGGTCGAGGAAGAAGCTGGATACAGGCTCTCTGATGATCAGGTCGATGAAGTTGCGAGGGTCAATCATCTGATCGAACAGATGTATCCTCAGGATGAATCGATGGATACAGAGTTTGCCTTCGATGAAGAAGGTGATCTGTATATTGTCCAGACAAGGCCTTATACTGGCAGGATCGATGAGGAAGTTGATTTCGAGATAGATGATACCGGTTCTAGTTACAGGATAGTTGAGGAGGAAGACGGTGACAGAGAGGTTATCAACGAGGTCGATAAGGCTGATGTTTTAGGTGATACCGAAAGAGGTACCCGTGGTTCTGGTATCTATGAGGCTGAGGCTGCTGTAGTTACTGATGCTGATGTGGATGGCTACGAGCTTGAAGGTGGCGGATCTCTGGAGGAGTGGGATGATGAGTATGTCCTTGTTGTTCCTAACACGTATGATAGCTGGGATCATGAGATCGGGGAGAACGTTCAGGCGGTAGTCGCTACAGAGGCAGACAAAAACTCGCATGCTGCGAATGCTTTCGATGATTTCGGAGCAACTTATGTTTCCCAGATTGAGGAAAACCCTGAGGAAGTCCTTGAGTCCGGTGAAACGGTTTACATCGCTGCCAACCCTGACAGAGGTTTCATCGCAAGAGGTGAACAGAGATGAATGCTGAAGATTTTACTGTAAATGTCGATGAAGATCGGCGAAGGAACAACGGCCAGGTCTCGTTTATGGAGAGGACCGAAGAGGATATAGAAGAGATCGTGGAGAAAATGCAGACAGTTCCATCCAGCAGAGTAGAGGAGAGTGTAAAGGGGATAGGCGATACGATGAACGCCAGGGACGAATCAGAGAACCTTGATTCCCTACTGAGAGATACTGTAACTGTACATGCCCAGGCACCGATCCGTTCGACCATAAACCCGGATGCACATACTGTAGAGACCGAATCAGGCCGTGAACTCCAGGTAGCAGGAGAAGAATACTTCCTCAACCAGAACAGCCAGGCTCTCGGAGACTTCATGGATGTATCCAACGTAAAATGGTACAAACTGGAAGATAACGGAGTCTCCACAGAAGAGACCAGAAACGATAGAGCAGGAGAACACCTCAGAAACACTGCAACCTCAGAATACGGTGTCGAAGGATTTCATATAGAGGTAGATGGACAGCCTCTAGACGCCGAAGAGGTAGAGGCCTTCAGAAGAAGCATAAGCAGAAGAGAACAGGCCACAGTAGCCCCTCACAACGAAGTTACAGGCCTGATGATGGATTACGATTCAGTACTTGATGCTGTAGAAAATGAGGATATCTCGGAACAGGAGTTCAACGAGCTTTATTATGAGGCCTTGAGTGATGGTTTGGTCACTGAGGACGGGGATTTCACTTTGAAGGGATGGCTTTCTGCTGTTGATTTGACTGGCCCTGATCTCAGGAGTTTTGAGGAGGTCGCACGGGGGTCTGATACGCTTGAGACGGATAGGGATGGAGCATTTGATTCTATCGCTGATGTCAGGGAACACGATACTACGACCTCTGTGAATCTGAACAACGTTTCCTGGGCTGGAGCCTGGTTTGATTTTGGTATGGAAGAGCTTGAACAGGATGAGGCCCGTGAACTTGTTTCAGGTTTTGGAGGTGATTTCGAGGAACTCAGAGAAGAGGGAGAGATGAGGTTAGAGGCGAAAGTACCTGAGATGCTTAATGCTGTCCTGGAAGATGAAATATACGGTGAAAACGGTTTCTCGCTTGAAAAAGTAGGGAAGATAAACACGGATGCTGTTGACAGTCTAATCAGGAAAGCTGAGGGAGCTTACAACTCTGTAGAATACACAGAGGCAGATCTTGTTGATTACGAGATAGGCCTTCAGTCAGAGAAAGAAGGAATGAGAGAGGCTTTTATAGAGATCTTTGAGGATGTTCATGGTTCATACGATGCGATGGTGGAAGAGATTGAGGAAAACATGACTATGAACGGCCTTTCTCTGGACTATGAAGGTGAGGAGGCTCCGGAAAATATTGCACGCCGTCTAGGTTTTATTTCCTCGACAAGGTATCAGGATGGAGAACTTGAAAAGCAAAGCAGATTGAACAACGGTCTTGCGGACGTAATGTTACTTCCATTTGAGGAGGAACTTGAGGAACACGGTTATGATCCAACAAGTATAACCAGCGATCATCTAATCGATTACGACAGTATAAGCTCAGAGATTAAACAATTAGTTAACAGACTTGAAGATGAGGATCTGGTGGAGACAACTATCCGTGAAACAGAGACTGCCCAACTGGATCTGAACCCTGAGACCGAGGAAGATTACAGGTTGCTGGACAGGGTCTTCAGCGACTCAGATATGGAGTTCCCTTACGAGGAAAGGCCTCTATCGGAGGGAGATGTTGAAGTCGAAACAGTTGAAGTCAACTGTGAAATAGTTTATGACGCCGAGGACCTGGATGAGGAACTTGATGAACATCAGGAGGAGATACTGCAGCTGCTCGGTGAAAACAACAATTTCGGAGACGTATTCACCAATTATGGGAGAGAAAGTATACTTGATTACAAGGCCGAAGGCCTGACAGAGAAAGCTCACAACCTTGTGGATAAAAGCGAGGCTCTTCAGACGGTAAGAAAGGCCTTGATCGGACGTCCTGATAAAGAGGTGATAGGAGAGGAGATAGGCCCTGACTACGATGATCTCAGGTTCACAGCTCCAGGGGACGAAAGAGAAACTGAATACTTCGAAGATCTCAACAGACCGGGTTCAGATGAACTGGTGGCTGCCCTCGAGGAACTCGAGGATGAAGGCCTTGTTGAACTTGAATACAGCACTGAGACAACAGAGTATCCTGGTTCAGATGCTGAGACAGAGGTCATGTATTATGGAGGCACATTCGAGCTAGAGAACTACCATGAACTCAATGAACAGGAAAAAGAGGCCTTGAAGGAACTGGATGAACGTGGAGTAGCAGATCTTGATGAAGGAAAGAGAGAGCTACAGATCGAAGAAACCAGAGACGTATACTTCGAGCAGAAATGGCAAGCAGAGGGAACACATATAGACACAGTATTCGACGAAGACGAAGAAGAAAGAACATACGAGGAAACATTCGACTTTGAACACGAAGAAGTAACAAGGTACGAAGTCAACGACCAGGTCAGAGATATAGGAGAAGTCCTAGACCCTATGAACTTCGAAACAGATCCATACGAAGAAATCACAGTAGAAAACGATTTCAGTTATACAGCAACAGCCTGATAAAAAAGGCCTTATTCCGGGATATCCTCTATCTTCTTTTCAAGACCCCAGTCCCGGATCGCTTCCACAGGATCTATCTCATAGCTATAGTACTCGTTGAACAGTTCAATCCCCTCGACAGCTCTATCCATGTCAAATTCGTCCACCGAACGGATCAAAGTATACTTAATGATGTAACGGAGGTCTGAGGCCTTCTCAATACTTCTTATCTGTTTGTTCCCGTGTTTGAACACAAGCTGTGTATACTCACCGACCTTCTGACTGCTCTGAGCGGAAAGCCGCAGATTCATATCATTACCGTGATTATCCCACTTACCGAAAACAACAGAGTCTGATTCCATAAACAACCTACCTGAAACAAATAGTACAAGACAGTTAAAACAGTCGAGAAAAACTCGAAACGAATTTGCGGGACGGAGCATTCCAAGTTTCGATGCTCCTAAGAGCAAATTTCGAAGTAATTTGCGGGGGAGAAGATTCGAACTCCTGAACCCCTACGGGACAGGATCCTAAGTCCTGCGCCTTTGACCACTTGGCTACCCCCGCGCAAATCCTCCTGCCGGTTGTTTTAGGGGGTTGGCAAGAGCTTCTTGTGCTACCCCCGCGTTGAAAGGTAGGTGTGTTGTGAAAGGGTTGGAGGCCTTATCTGGCCTTGTGTGTAAACTGTTCTTTTACAGTAAAGGTTTTTAATGGGCCTGTTTTTCTCAGGTCGACACCGGTTTTTCCGGGAAATGGATTTAAGCTTGTGTCGTAAGGCCTTAGTTGTAAGGTGTTAATTTGCTGGATTACAGAGATTTCAAAGTTTATTGGGATGGACATGCTTCGGTAAGGGTCGAGGATGACGGTTTTACAGTCGCTGTCGATCCGTACAGTGAGGTTAACACCGATTTTACAGCTGATATTATACTTTTGACTCATGATGACGCCGGACATTATGATCCGGAGGCCTTGGAAAAACTTAAAGGCCCCAGGACTGTGCTTGTAGCTCCTGAATCAATGAAAGATAAAGAGTTCCCGGTCCGTGACGTTGAGTATATTTCAGAGGGAGAACACCTGGATATCTACAGTGTGGAGATCGAGGCAGTACCGATGTTCAACGAAGACCATGAGAGAGGCAACGGTGTCGGCTACAGATTCGTCATGAGAGACAAGGCCTTCTATGTAGCGGGAGACACCGGGCTTCAGGACGAGTTGAGGGAGCTTGAAAACCGTGTGAACGTCGCCTTTCTGCCTGTTGAGGGAGTCTATACTATGGATGTCGAGGAGGCTATCAAGGCTGCGGTCAAGGTCAAGCCCGATATCGCAGTGCCTTATCACTACGGAAGGCCTTTCTTCGAGGACGTAGAAGTGGATCTGCGCGGTTTTGAGGCGGAGCTTGTGGAACGGAATATCGGTGTCGAAGTTCTGGATTCGGAAACTGATTAATGCCTCGAGGCCTAACTCTTTGATGTGATATCTATGAGAGGTTCTCACGAATTCGATACTGTAGAGGTCGAATGGATCGACCACGCGAGTATAAAACTGAAAGACAGCGACGGCTTCACCGTGTATGTAGATCCGTGGAGCGACATCATGGACGCAAACAAAGAATACGAGAAGGCAGATGTGATAATCTCGACGCACGATCACTTCGACCATTTCGACAAGAAGGCCATCCAGGCCCTGAAGAAGAGAAATACTGTGCTTATCCTGACAGAGCAATCAGAGGACGATGCGCCGGAGGAGATGGATACAAAAGTCATCAAACCGGGAACCAGCGTAAAGGCCCATGGTCACAGGTTCAAAGGGGTAGAGGCCTACAACGTGGACAAGTTCCGGGAACCAGATACTCCTTTCCATCCTAAAGGCCTCTGTACGGGAGTAATCTTCGAACTCGACGGCCTGAAATTCTACCATGCATCAGATACTGATCCCATCGACGAGATGGACAAGCTTGCGGATGAAGAGATTGATGTAGCTTTCATGCCTGCTGGAGGCCACTACACGATGGATCAGGAAGAGGCTATCGAGGCCGTGAAAAAGGTAAACCCGGGAAAGGTCGTGCCTATCCACTACGGTTACGTGGACCAGACCACGGCAGATCCAGAAAAATTTAGGGAAGATGTAGAAAGAGAAACAGGTTCTGAGGCCGTGATACTGGAGGATTAAGGCCTCTAACCTTTTTTCTTTATTTTACAGTTACGCTTTTCGCCAGGTTCCGGGGCTTGTCCGGGTTATGTCCAAGATCCACTGATGTAAGGTAAGCTATCATCTGGAACGGAGCGACCTCCACGATCTCCTCGACGCCTTTATCCGGGATCTCGATGAAGTACTCGAAGGAACTGATCTCTTCTTTACCGACTCCGATCAAGTCAGCTCCTCTGGACCGTGCTTCAGCCGCGTTGGAGACTATCTCGTCGTAACCGTTCTCCTTCAGGAAAGCAACTACAGGAGTACCTTCTTCAACAAGTGCGAGTGTTCCATGTTTGAACTCTCCGCCGGGGAAGGCCTCAGCATGGATGTAAGATAGTTCTTTCAACTTCAAAGCTGCTTCGTCCGCCATCTCACGGCCTTTATCCCTGCCGATGAAATAAGCGTGCTCCTTACCTGTGAAGTAATCGCTGATCCTTTCTATAGTATCCTCGTTTCTCTCAAGAACCTCTTCCACCGCCTCTGCAGTCTCCAGTAACTTTTCTCTGCCTTTCTCGATTTTTCCTTCCGAAGCATACTGTAGTAACTTTAAAACGCCGAGCTGTGAGGTGAAGGCCTTCGTGCTTGCGACTCCGATCTCTGGTCCTGCGTTGATGTACATGGTGTGGTCAGCCTGTCTCGCCAGTGTCGAACCTACTGCGTTGACAACTGCCAGTGTAGGAGCAGGCGTCTCCTCAAGCATCGATAACAGGTCTGCTGTCTCCCCGCTCTGACTTACAGCTATTACCAGATCGTCTTCTGAGATGTTTTCCGCTGAGTACTCGAGCTCGTGGGCCTGTTCCGTTCTCACGTCGTATCCGGCGTCTTCAAGGTATTTTGCGCCGAGGCTTGCGGCGAAACTTGCTGTTCCGCATCCGGTCAGGTAAATCTCTTCTGCTTCATCCAGCATCTCGACTGCTTCCTCTAGATCGCTTTTGTCCTGGAATGAGGCCTTTTTCACGGTCTGGGGCTGTTCCTTGATCTCTTTCTGCATGAAATGTTCATGGCCTTCCTTTGAGGCCTGTTCTGCGTCCCAGTCGATCTCCTGTATCTCTCTTTCGACAGGTTCTCTCTGATTATAGATCTCTAGCTCTCCGTTCATCATTACAACATCTCCGTCTTCCAGGAAGATAGCTTCGGAAGTATGTTCCAGGAACGGAGTAACATCTGATGCGAGGAAATGCTCTCCGTCGCTGACACCGATCGCAAGCGGAGAATCCTGTTTCACTGCTGCCATCTCCCCCGTCTTAAGAACTGCCACGATAGCATAAGATCCCTCTAGTCTTTCCTCTACATCCATCAAGGCCTTTTTCAGCGAAAGGCCTTCGTTTATCTTTTCCTCTAGAAGATGTGGTACGACTTCAGTATCGGTCTCAGAACGAAACTCGTGTTCCTTTAACTCTTCTTTAAGCTGTTCGTAGTTGTTTATTATACCGTTGTGTACGACCGCGATCTCTTCCTCACAGTCTGTATGTGGGTGTGCGTTCCTGTCGTTGACTCCTCCATGGGTCGCCCATCTCGTGTGTCCAATACCTGAGGTTCCATCGATCTCCGCTTCGGAAACTTCATCTATCGTTCCCTCTCCTTTCTCTACTTTGATTGAAGGATTTCCGGCTGTAGCGATACCTGCAGAGTCATAACCTCTGTATTCTAATCTTTTGAGGCCTCTGTAGATCTTTTCTGCCGCTTCATCATTTCCGTAGTATCCGACAATCCCGCACATAACTAACAGTACTTTACCATCTATGCACTTACTTAAACCCCTGTCCAGAAGGCCTACAACCATCCAAAGACCTGTTTTAACGGTTCCGAGTTCCGGTCCATAAACCTGATCTTCAGGCCTCGAATAAGCTGAAGAGGTAAAAGATTTATTAAACCAGTGTCAAAACTTTTTGTATGGTCGAGTACTTCAAATCGGATCAGCTGTTTGACGCGGACGAACTGGACAGCGGAAAGATCAAGGCCTTAGACGATGATACCCGGCTGGAGATAATGAAACAGCTGGCGGAAGAACCAAGTTATCCAAGTGAAGTGGCGGAGAACCTGTCTGTTTCGAAGCAGAAAGCATACTACCACTTCCAGAAGCTTCAGGAAGCAGGCCTTTTGCGGGAGCTCCGTAGCGAGAACGTTTCCGGAGGCCAGGCCACGTATTACTCTCCGACAGCGGACGGCTACATACTGGATCTGGGTAACGAGGGGAGGCCTTTCCACCTGCCGGAGAGGAAAGGTCCTGTTATCGATTTTCTGTACCCTTTGATCGAGGAAGGAGAACTGAACGGGAAAGTTATCGTCGGTTCTCCGGATCAGCATGGTCCTGATCAGGTCCGTGCCCGCGACGGTCACCTCGCAGGAGAGATAGCCCTGAAACTGGGGAAATACACTGACAGCGAAGATGAGCTTGTAAGTCTGGATACCGATATAGTAAGAGATGACAGTTTCGAGGACAACTTCCTTCTCATCGGCGGCGTATTGACTAACACTTTGACGAAGAAGTTCAATGAGGCCTTTCCAGCCAAGTTCTCGGGCGAGGAGTTCCCTTACAGAGAGATCTCTACGCCAGAATCCACCTATACTGAGGACAACATAGGTCTTGTCGCGAAAGCGAGGCATCCGGATAAACTGGGTAAAACATTGTTCCTGGTCGCCGGTGTCAGAAATGCAGGTACTCTGGCTGCGGTCCGGGCCTTCAAAAACCTGGAAGAGTTAATTGAAGGTTACGAGGGAGGAGAGTTTTACAGGGTCGTTCGCGGCCTTGACCTCGATGGGGACGGGGAGATAGACGACTACGAGGTAGTAGAGTAGATGGAAAATGACTGGAAAGTGTTCCAGCAGGATGTGCTGGACGTCCTCAGACAGTACGAAGGGTATTTTGATTTCTTCGAGAGAGTCGGCAGTCTAAGCGATGATTCAAGGCCTGACAGCTTCGCACGCATCACAAGAGACAGTAAAAGGGAGATCTGGGTCCTCGACGCGAAAAATAAAGCAGAGATCAACGAAGACGATGAACAGAGGATGGACAAATACCTTGAGATGGCGAAATCCAATCCTATCGATGTAGGACTTCAGATGTCAGAATTATCTGAGTATGATTTCAGAGGGGTCTTTGTGACGCCCAGGGAGAGGCCTGAAACCAGTTTTGAGGCGGTGAAGTTCTCCGAGCTACATCAGTTTCTGCAGAAAGAGCTGCTCTATAACAATACTAACAAACTTGTCAGGGATCTGGCGAAGATGGCTGAGAGAAAACAGCTTAGCCAGAACCAGGCCCGTCTGCTTTTCCGTTCATTGAAACCTTTCGAGGACCGTCTGGACGAGGCGATGGAGAAGCTTGAAGAACTGGAGGAGAAATATGTAGGCCTGAAGCTGAGGAAGCCTCCGCTCAGCAGCTTTGATTTCAAGGTGCCTGTAGATGCGGTACTCGTCCACGAGGAAAGAGATAAGGCCTTTTTGATCGATATCCCGTACAGTGAGGATGAGTTCGACGGTATCGAGGAAAAGGTCGGTGAAGTTAAAGATCGTATGAGCGGTATCGACAAGGAAGTCTATTATACGGCGCTTGATACGTTTGAAGGCCATGATTCGGAGTTCGTCCACGAGTTAAGGGAGGTGGAGGAGGAGATACAGAAGACTGGAGGCATTGTCTCGCCCGAGGAGTTAGCTGACCTTTTTACTCCGAAGGTTACTACTGAGAAAAGTTATGAAGATGATTTTATCGAGGTAAAGGATACTGAAGGCCTTGGTTTCCGGTTGCGTGTTCAGAGCTTTGATGATGTTACTCATAAGGTCGAGGTTATGCTTCCGACGGATGCCAGTTCACGTATCAAGGATCGATTGATGAACTCGCGGAAGGAGTTCGGAACTGTCGAGGAAGGCCTTTTACAGCAGGAGGTAGAGGTTACAGAAGACCTTGAGATCTCTCTGTCAGGTCAGAAAAAGGAGTTAACCGAGTACAGATCCGATGTAAAAAGCCTGTACCACAGTGCAGTCAATCCTGTGTTAAGTAAAAAGGTTAAAAAGACAGCTAAGAAAAGCTGAGGTCTTCTACACAGGAATTCTGATTTAAATTTTTAGGCCTCTGATCTTCTGCATGAGCAGCTTCAAAAAACACGAATACATCCAGGTCCATCCACTGCTGAAAGAAACCGTAGATTACATGGAAGATCTAGATTTCCTTTTGCTACCTCAATTTTGAAGGCCTTTTCTACCTCTGGAGTTTTTTATCCTGCCGTGTTCCTTCAGGTGCTTTATGAGTTGTTCGCTGGTTTTCACTGGAAAAGTCTATATAGCTTAGAGGCCTAACTTTTTGTTGTGGAAAAAGACGATTATGTGGAGAAAAGAGAACTTGAAAGGGTTATCTCCCGGATCGATAGAGATGTAGATTCAGTAGTTGTCGAAGGTTACAGCGACAGGATCGTAGTGGAAAAACTTGGTTTCACAGGGAAGATCTTTCTATCCGCAGAGAAAACCCTGGAAGGCCTTGCAGAAGACGTTGGCAGAGGCGCTGAAAGAGTCGCAGTACTGACAGATTTCGATAATCACGGCAAGGAACAGGCAGGGAAAATCTCCCGCAGACTTGACAAGGAGGTAGATGTCATAAGAAGCTGTAGAAAACAGTTCGGAAAAAAGCTTACATCTACAGGCAGGAAAGCAGTAGAAGACATCGCACCGCTCTTCGTAGACAGAGAGCAGAAGTTCGTGGACGCAGCACTTGATGATCTCTTCTTCAGGAAATAAAGATCAGAAATCAGTTAGAGAGGCCTGATTACGTTTCAAAGCACGGGCATTGATACCCATCTCCTTCTTCAGATGGGAAGCAAAGGCCTCATCGAACCCGTGGAGAGTATAAACCCGTTCAGGATCTACCTTTTCCACCATCTCCACCAGCTCATCAAAATCACAGTGATCGGACAAAACAAAGGTCTCGTCGTAACCGCCACGGTACTTGAACGAATCAGAGACCGCCCAGCCCGAAAAACCCGCCTTCAAAGCACCGTACTCATCCACAACGGATTCGACCCAGTCAGCCTGAGAACTCCTGGAAGGAGCGATCAAAACACCGTTTTCCTCCAGGACCTGTTTATTCTCAGTATAAGGCCTCACAGAAAAACCCAACTCTGAGACTTCTTCCACGACGTCATTCATCTTTTTCACAGCGCCGTGAGCGATCAAAGGCCTATCAGAAAAGCTTTCGACGATATGCTGGATCTTCTGGGCCTTACCCAGCGAATAACCGAACAGGATCAACGGTGTATCAGTGTTTTCCTCCATCCAGGCTCTGATATTTGCTTCGACCTGTTCCTGAGGCGGGAAACGGTAACTCGGTATTCCATAAGTCGTCTCCATCACGAGGACGTCAGCCTCTGGAGGCCTGAAACCATCCAGGTACGCCCGATCACGCATAGAAGCATCACCGGTATAAAGCACAGTTTCACCGTTCATCTCGAATTTTACAGCTGAAGAACCTAGAATATGACCGGAATTAATTAGTTCAAGGCCTTCAGCTTCGCTAGTATAGTTAAACTCTTCGTCGAGCCGTGCCTGGAACAGTTCTCCGGTCTTTTTTGAGCATATGACTTCATTGCTCGAGTCCTGATGCATGTGGTCGAAATGGGCATGTGTCACCACGTTCTTCTCACCTGAGGCCTTACGGCTGTCGGCTACAACTTCTCCATTGTTGAAGTGGATGCCGTCTTTTTCCCTTATCACATCCAGGAATTAGGCCTCAAGAGATTTCAAAGACCTTTCTTCTACCGGTTCCATTTTAAAGAATTGACTTTCTTTTCCACTTTACACCGGGGGCATGGTGTAACCTGGGATCATATCGGACTCCAGCGATCGTTACGCTGATCGCACGCAACAAGCCATTCTGTTGAATGGCTTTCAGAAGGTGTGTTCAGTGTCTTCCTGGAGTGATGAGAAGGCCTTGATGTATCGGAGTCAGGTCTTTGATGATTACAAACCGGATATGCGCCTATTTATTGGCGACCATTGGAGATATCCGACGATCAGGGTTCAAATCCCTGTGCCCCCATTTTCTCTCGTTCTTATTTGAGATTTTTCCTCTTTCGACTGCTTTTGGTTTAAGGTTTTCTGTCTAGTTTAATCTCCGGTGATTTTGAAATTATGTCAATGCAGCAAAAGATCCAGTACGGTTCAGAAGATGAGTTAGAGGATATCGTAGGCACTTACATGCCTGGAGATTTTGAGGACTATGATATAGATGTAGTAGGAGTTACCGACAGGAACAGAGATTCCAGAGATCCTACGGAGCAGGTCGTAACCTACGAACTCGAAGATGATTTAGGTCAGGGAAACAGGCTCACGATAACCTGGCAGGAAGGCGAGAGACAGGACCTGGTCTTCGACGACGACCCAATTGATTACCTCGAACAGTAAGTTCAGGCCTCAAGAAAAGAAGCATTTTTACCTCCTAGCTTCTCTCTTATACCATCTCTATCAAAGCCTAGAGGAGATAAGACACTTTCACACGCCCTGACAAGCTCAGTCCTGTAGAAATCAGTATCATAATCCGAGGCCTCGAAACCCAGTCTTACACGGTCCAGAGCCTTCGCCTCATCGTCTCTGACGACGTAACTTACTTTCTGTCCAGGCTTCACGTCTATACCTTTCTCCCTGTACCTCTTTAACGCTGCTACTGTCCTGTTCTCCACGCTGTAGGCCTCCAATGTTTTTGAGGCTGTCTTCTCTATCACCAGTTTTTCTGGATCCGCTTCTCCCTGTTCAAGCTCTTTTATCTTCTCTTCCAGGACCTCGATGACGTCTTCGACTTCTTTTCTCCTGTCGAAGGCCTTTATCATCTGCATCTGGCTTTCCTGTATGAATTTGGGTTTTGAGCTTTGTTCTGTTTCGATTCCTGCGGTCTTGAACCCTCCTTCTTTCTTTTTGCCGAAGTACCGGTTCAGTGTACCGATTTCTGCCTCGGAATTACTTCGTGGGAGGAATGCGACCCATTCGAAGTCGTATTCGAACTCCAGGTCGATACCTACTCTCTCTGAGACTTCTTTACAGACCTCGTGTATCTCTTTGCTGTCTTCCTCTATTTCCGAGACCCAGAGGCTGTCGACGATACCGTGTTTGATCTCGTATCCGCTGTTTTCCAGCATGTTTTTGGCTTCCAGCATTATCTTCCTGTCATAGGCGTTTATCGCCTGGTGGCACTTTATCGCGCCGTAACTTGCGTGTGCATGCCCCATGTACCCGAAACAGGACACAAGGATCCATTTTATCGCGTCGATGCTTCCCTGAAGGAACTTCTCCCTTTGACCCTCCGCATTTTTCACCTCCTGTTTGTACCTGGCCCGGTCCTCCACAAGAGGCCTCAAGACCTCGGAGATAAACGCTTCCTCCCGTTCCTCACAGATCGAGTAGTCCAGCTCCGGCACCTCGCTGTTGTCACAGCATGAACAGTCCACTGTTTCCGGGCTGATCCTCCGTGTTATCATGATGTTCGGGTAGAGCGAGGCGAAGTCCACCTCGTAGACGTCTTCATACAGGCCTGGCTCCGGCGAGAAGATGAACCCTCCCCTGTCCGCTCTGTGCATCGTCGAGGCCTTCTTCGGTTTTTCCGGCTCCCAGTTCTTCCACGGCGTCAGAGTCTTCTCGCTGTACGCTTTTCTGACTTCGATCGCTGTCAGCAGGTTTCCGATGCTTCCCCATGCTAGTTCCTGGAGGGGTTTGTAACTACGGTCGACGAGGTCCCAGAGGCCTTCCATCGTGGTCTCTGAGAGCATGAAGGAGTTGCTTCTGTCTATCACGATGCGTCCGGGTACGTTGTAGCGAGCGTTCGCATGCACAGTCTTCCCGTAACTTGAGACAGTGTTCCCTCCGGCCAGTTGCTGAAGCTCATCCATCTTCCCCAGTGAGAACCTGAACCCGTGCTCATCGAACTTCTCCTCGATAAGAGGCAGGATCTCACCCCTATCGACCAGCAAGATACCCGGGTCCTGTTCAAATATCTTCTGTTTTAAGCCCTTCAGGGCCTTCTCCTCGCTGGAAAACGTTTCTCCGTCTACTTTGAGGCCTGAAAGGTCTTTATCCGCCAGTTTTTTCCTGGGAAGGCCTAACTCGGTTTTCTCCAGTTTTTCCTGTTTCGGGTTAACGTCGTTCTGAAGACAGTACCGGAACTGCGGTGTGAACCCGACGTTGTAGAACCTGTACCGGCTTCTCGGGAACTTTTTCTTCGTCCTGTTGACTGTCTCCATTACTTTTTCCTCCTTGGAGACATCGACTCTCAGGACACGTTCTTTCTTCTTCGAGGAGAGGCTTGTTTTCCATTTCTCGAACCTGGTTGCGGTTACTCCTCTCAGGTCCTGTATCCAGGGCCTCAAACTCCTGAGGTCTTTCCTTTTCCCTGATATGTAGAAGTGAGGCCTGTAGCCCGGTTGTTTCTCCGGTATTTTCTCCCCTTTCTCCAGTCTCCATGTGATGGTTTCTCCGTTTATGAAGTCGATCTTGTAGACCACAGGTTAGGCCTTGATGTAATGTTTTTTACGGGCTTTAGGGTCTTTTCCGTTATTTCCGGGAGAGTTTCTGGTTCTTTCACGGGGATATATTAATATCCCTTGGTTCATTAGGAATTAATGGCAGTTGTTTTACCGGATGTGGTTTTCAGCCTGAGTGTGAGTATACTTGCGGTTATGTTCGGTGTTATCTGTCTTGCTCTCTATTACGAGATCAGGAGAAATCCGAAGACCCTGATGGCGAAGTTCAAGCTACATCCGGGAAAGACTGAGGACGATTTCCGTCTTATGATGTACGGAAACGCAGGCCTTACACTTTTCATGGCCGTCCTTGCTCTTGGAACTGCCTTGAGTACGGAAAATCTTGTTAACATGGGCTACATAGGCCTTGTGCTTTCAGCACTGCTTGTGGTCGATGTAGTCGCCTCGTGGGTGTTCCGTTACACATGATAAGGACTACTTTCCTCGCCATAATGGGTACCTTGATCTTCGGAGTCACAACAGTACTCAGCTACATAGTCCACAGAAGAATAGAACAGGACCTTGAAACCACTCTGGAGATGTTTTTCCTCCGAAGCGAAATAAGGAAATCGCTGAAGGCCTTGATGATCTCCGTAGCCGTGTTCGGAGCTTCCGGTATCGGATCCATAATAGGCATGAGATTTGAGGTAACTGCACTTGAACAGAGCATCCTGCTCGGATCTATAGTGCTTTTCACAGCCTACATGGGATTCTTCGTGACACTTTACCTTTCCACGAACCCTGAAAACGATTTCAGGGAAATAGTACCGTGGGGAGAGAAACTCCTGTCAAAGTTCGGATAACTATCTTTCCTCAAGCTCTTCTAACCTTTTCTCAAGTTCATTAAGCTTTTTCCTGTTACCCAGGATCATGGAAAGCAACGCAGGGAGACGTGGATTACTGTAGTTCAGGTAGGAACCAGCATGGGCAAAACTGTGGGCAGATTCCTCCAGGTTATCAAAGCTCTCCCTGTTTTCCGCTCTCAAGGCCTTCCTGAAAGGCCTCAAGGAGTTAAGGAAGTCATCGAGGTGCTGCCTGTACGTACCGTTCGTCCTCCCCATCTCTTTTTTCACCTCCGGCTTTTCTCATCCACAGAGGGATCGTCGTCTGTAAAACACCAGAGCCAGGGTAGATCAGGGTCTGGAACTCGCTTCCCGAGAACCTGAGGCCTTCACCAGTCTCCTTCACAGATACATATTCCTGACTGTAGACACCTGTCAGGTACTCAAGCTCTCCTTCAGCTTTGTCCGAGTTCGAGATCAGGACTTTAAGGCCTTCCTCATCCGCCACCTCTTTCACATGTGCCAGTGCCTCCTCCAGAAGCTCCTCGGCTTCTTCAGTGTTGACCTGTCCGTCCTCGTAGAGGCCGTTGACCGATGGCATCGCCACCATTTCCGTATCCTCGTCCACGAACTCCTCGAGGTCCATACAGAGCTGGTGATGCTGGAAAGGAGTGAACGCTCTTCCGATAGAAACCCTTTCAAGAACATTTCCTCCGGCTACATCAGCCAGGGCATAGGTAGAGGAATGGTTCTCCACATCGATCCAGACACAGTTCCCGTTCAAGGCCTCATAAGCCGTGAAAAGCTGGAAGACAGGCCTTTCACCTGTGTACTGCATCCTTGTGATACCTTTCTGAAGCTCTGGAAGCATCGAAAGCACGGCGTTGAGGCCTCCAGCTTCTACGTTTTTCTCCTGGACATGTTCCATATCTTTTTCCTTTGTCAAAGGGTTTTTAACCGGTTGCAGAGGTTCTTCCAGTACTTCCGGTAAAACACGGGTGAAGCCCTGTTAAGTCTTGAACTCCAAAAGGTTTCTTCATGGGCCTCGAGGTCGACTGCGGGAGTATCGAACAGCTTGTGGACGTAGACCAGATCGTCACAGCCAACTACCTTGTCACAGATCCTGAAGGCCTTTTCCAGGCCGCTGAAGATGTTGACAGCGGGCCTACAAGGGATATGGTTCAGGCCTTACAGAAGAGGTTCGAGGGCTTCGAGGTCTCCCGTGATGAGGATTACTTCCGCATCCGGAACCGGGGCGTCCTTGAAAGTCTGGTCAAGACCCGTATGAAGTACGAATGCAGAGAGGAAAACGATCTTATACATCTGACAGGTTTCATCATGAAGACCCTGGCGGAGAACCAGGTATTCGGCGACGGAAACAAGAGAACCGCATATCTGGCAGGTACGATCTTCCTGGTCAAGTACCAGGTGGAGGTACTGGGCCTTGAAAACGCTGTCATACCGGAACTGGACGGAGAGCTTGTACAGATCCTTCAGGACCTTGCGGTCGAGGAAACAGGCCTCGGAGAACTGGAAAAATTCCTGAAAAGCGTGGAAAGAGATATACAGAAACTTGTCTAGGCCTCGATGGTCTGCGTGGAGGCCTCGGACCTCTTGAAATGTTTCCGGTAGAAAAGTTTTAGTTTTCTCAGGTACTTGTTGGTGTCCCTGTACTTCTGGCTCTGTTCTTCTTTCGCCAGTTTTTCAAGGCCTTCACGGTTCTTACCGGTTATCTCACCGATTATGCCGATGTCCTCGCTTTCAGGCCTGAACTCTTTTTCGTCTTTTTCCCGGGTCATAATGTTTGTTTTGTTTCCTGGAACTTTTATTCCTGTCTAAAGGCCTTCCGCTGCAGAGAAGTGGAGGCCTGTTTTTTGTGTTAGTCTGGTTTTCTGACCGGAGAATTTTTAGTTTTAAAAGGATTCTAGCCTTATTTCCTATGTATGCCAAGTTGCGACATTTGTGGAGAAGAGTTTGATACTGAAAGAGGACTCCACATTCACCAGAGTCAGAAACATGATGAGGAAACCGAAGAAGCAGAGACAGAGGAGGAAGAAGCTGTTGAAGAAGAGGATTCTTCCAGTGAAGAAGCCGAAGAGGAAGTCGAAAGTTCTTCCACGGGTACTGAAGATACAGATGAAGTGGTCAAGGAAATCGAAGAGGAGACTGCTGGAGGCCTCCTAGGAGGATTCTCCAGAGAGTCAATCTTTGTCGGAGGAGCTTTCGTCGGGATCGCTCTGGGACTTATCGCAGGCCTTTTCCTCTCTGGAGGAGGTGCTGGTTTCGACCAGGCAAGTCCTTCAGAGGTTCAGTCAAGTGTTGAAGGCCTTCCAGGCGTGAACATGAACGTCAGCTCCGTGACTGAGAAGAACGGGGTTTACCAGGTCAACGCTTCTGTCCGGTCTATGACAGGACAGACACAGGAGCAGACTATAGCTCACGTCAGTCTGGACAACGAGTTGATCTTCCTGCAGGGAATGACTTTCGAACAGCTGAGAACTCAGCTTGAAGCTGCACAGCAACCGACACCTCCTACAGGGAACCAGACAGCGACGAATTCGACGCAGACAGCTCCGTCTGGCAACCAGACACAGTAAGAGTCCTCAAAGAGACATATCACCCTTTATTTTTTCTTTTCAATCTGTTCAAGACCTGTGGTAAAGGTAAGTTACTTCTGGTTCACGGTAACCCATAAACCCCTTCAGGCCTCATACATGAAACAGGTGAACCAAATTTCTATGACAGAACACGAGTTAATCGAACTACCGTACGACTACGACGCACTCGAACCCGCAATCTCCGAACAGGTCCTTGAATGGCACCACGACGTACACCATCAGGGATACGTCAACGGATGGAACTCCGCGGAAGAAGGCCTCGAAGAACAGCGTGAAGAAGACGATTTCTCGAACACAGGTTCTCTTTTGAACAGTTTCACGCACAACTTCTCGGGCAACATCCTGCATGAGATCTTCTGGAACAACATGTCTCCGAACGGAGGAGGCAAGCCAGAAGGAGAGCTTCTTGAAAGGATCGAAGAAGAGTTCGGAAGCTACGAGAACTGGAAAAAAGAGTTCAAGGCAGCAGCTTCATCCGCAGGAGGATGGGCCCTACTCGTTTATGTCCCTTACAGCAACGAGCTTCACAACGTCGCAGTTGACAAGCACGATCAGGGAGCGGTCTGGGGAGCACATCCTGTCCTGGCAGCAGATGTCTGGGAACACTCCTATTACCATGACTATGGTCCTAAACGTGGAGAGTTCATCGATTCATTCTTCGACGTAGTAGACTGGAGCGATGTCCAGAACCGTTACGAAGACGTAGTCGAGAAATTCGAGTAAAAAATCTCAGAGGCCTGAAAAAGGCCTGTCCTCTTTCTTTTTCCACTCTATTATTTTCCGTAAGTTATATCCCCGAGACCTTAGAATTACTTTCCATGACCGAGTACCAGCCAGGAGTATGCAACATCGGAAGAGCGGAACAGAGAAAAAGATACGGATTAGGCCTTGTAGGTTCGGCATTGACCGTACTGATAACGGCATTGATATTCCTCCAGTTTTTACCGCGTGCAGCTATTTTTGGAGTCTTCATCGGGTCTTTCCTAGCCTCTGAAGGCCTGTTCCAGGGTTACCTGAACTTCTGCGCGGGTTTCGCGACGAAAGGCATCTACGATATCTCCAGCTCCGGCGGTGAAAGAGAGGAAGTGGAAAGTGAAGAGGCCCGTAAGAAGGACAAGATCAAGGCCCTCCAGATCCATCTTTACTCTTTGACAGGGGCTTTGACCGCGACGGCCTTTGTCTACCTGGGGCTGGCGATCTAGGCCTCCGGTAGTTATCTAAATCTTGGACTCTATCTTGTTATCTATGAAAACAGTAACAGTTATCGGTGGAGGTATCGCAGGCCTCCAGGCAGCAGTTTTCACAGCAAAAGCAGGCGAAGAAACACTGGTACTTGACAACGGACAGTCTCTGGTGGAAAACACTTCGAACATCCAGAACCTGATCGGCCACGACTCAGTCGCAGGCCACGAACTACTTAACAGCGGAGAGGAGAAACTCGACGAGTTCGGGGCCGAAAAGAAAGAGGAGACAGTAGAAAAACTCGAGAGAGGAGATGAAGGCCTCAAAATAGTTACTTCAGAAGAAGAATATGTTTCCGAGTACGTCGTCATCGCTTCCGCGGGTATCCTTGACTATATCGAGCTTGAAGACGTTGAACTTGAAGAAGGAGTTGAAGGCGCGAACATGATGGACGAACACGTCGTGACCGACGAATCCAACAAAGCAACGGAGAACGTGTACGTCGCAGGCCTCGCCAACTCCTGGGAGTACCAGACATCTATCTGTATCGGTGACGGAGCCAGGGCAGCAGTCAACCTCCTATCCGATCTGAGAGGAGAGCCTTTCGTCGACCACGACATGTAAGCTATGAAGTACGACGCAGTGATCTTCGACTTCGATGGAGTCCTGCTGGACGCGGACAAGAATAGCTTCAAGTGGGCGAACGATGTAAGAGAGCAGAAAGCACGTGAACTGGGATACGAACACGATCTGGAAGTGCTGAGAGCGCTTTTTGAAGTAGAGAAATCCTCGGAGAAGATGAAAAAATTTCTCTCAAAGCACGAGATCGATCTAGAAGATCTCAGGACATGGGAGAAGGAGGTAGAAAAAGAGAAGATAAGGCTCGTGAAACACGGCCAGCTAGGCCTCTATCCTGGAGCCCGTGAACTTCTTGAAGAACTGAATGTTCCAAAGGCCCTGATCAGCAACGCCTACGGCGAAGCCACCGATGAGATCGTCAGAGATCTAGGCCTTGACGAGCACCTGGGTTTCTGGAAGGCTCCTTCGCTGGACGATATAGAGGCCTACGTGGAGCAGATGAAGCCTCATCCCGATATGATTCTTGAAGCAATGGAAGCTATGGGTGTGGATGAAGCTTTGATGGTCGGGGACTCGATGAGCGACGTAGAGGCCGCAGAGAACGCAGGGATAGATTCGGTCTACATCGACAGGGACGGAGAGAAATTAGAGGAAGCGACTTATAATGTGGAAACTCTGGAGGAGGTAAAAGAAATCGTTGGGGTGAGGCCTAGTCAGCTGCCTCTCTCAGTGTAACTGTTTCGACATCGTATTCTGATGTCAGCTTGTCGTAGAAGTTCCCTTCAGCAGGCATCGCGTGTGAAGCACCTGTTACAACGTTGAAGCCCTCTCCATAGGCCTCTACTGCTGCGTCGACTGTTTCCATCCAGTACTGCTCTCTTT
>ERZ1034573.54-NODE-54-length-28724-cov-22.415048_pt1 | contig 28724 bp, 25 predicted proteins | sample MGYA00520641_ERZ1034573 | MGnify/ENA primary metagenome ERZ1034573 (study PRJEB33760, sample SAMEA4777724) | hypersaline lake metagenome | biome: hypersaline environment; feature: brines | place: Spain | collected 2014-08 | depth 0 m ...
CGCGCGACCGACCCGTCGTCCGTCGGCCCCGCGGAACTTCGCGCGACCGACCCGTTTATCCCCCGCGCTTTCGTGTCGCCACACGCATGAGCGGCACCTCGCCGGAGCCCGACCGAGGGATCGACCGCAACCTGTTCGTCACCGTCTCGGGGCCGCCGGGGTGCGGGGCCACGACCCTCGTCGAGGGGATCGCCGAATCGCTCGACTGCGGCTACGTCTCCGGGGGGGAGCTGTTCCGCGAGATCGCCGCCGAGCGCGACATGAGCCTCTCGCAGCTCATCGCCGAGACCGGCGAGTCCGAGGAGATCGACCGCGCGCTCGACGAGCGGCTCCGCCGCATCGCCGAGAAGTGGGGGACCGCCAACAAGGCGTTCGTGCTGGAGTCGCGGCTGGCGGGCTGGATCGCCGGCAACCGCGCCGACATCCGGATCTGGCTCGACGCGCCGGACGAGGTCCGCGCGGACCGCACGGTCGACCGCGAGGAGATGACCTCCGAGATGCAGGTCCGCGAGGTGATCGAAGAGCAGCGCTACAAGTCCTACTACGGGATCGACCTGTCGGACCGCTCCATCTACGACCTGGTCATCAACACGGGGCGGTGGGACGCCGAGGCGACGCTCGACCTCGCGCTCACCGGGATCGAGCGCTACGACGTCGACGACGACGAGGGCGCGTTCGACACGCCCGACTTCGAGATCTGAGCGGCCGCGACCGACGGCCGGTCGCCGCCGTCAGAACCGGAAGACGGCGCTGAAGTGGTTGACGTGCCAGGGCCCCGGGTAGACGCCCCACACCTGGTCGTCGTAGTGGAACGCGCCGACGAAGTGGATCTCGTCCTCCTCGCGCAGGTCGTTGGCGACCTCGCTCAGGCGACTGGCGCTCTGCTCGTAGTCGTCCGCCTCGCCGACGAACGGGTACCCCGGCTCTTCGAACCCCGGGATCCCGGTCAGCGCTCCTCCCTCGTTGAAAACGCGGATGCCGCCGTCGCCGCTCTCGTCGACGACGAAGTCGTTCTCCGAGTCGCCGTCGTCGCCGGACTTCTGCCCGAGGTTGTGGAACCCGACCAGCCCGTTCCCCGCCGGCGTGACGAACGGGTCCTCCGGGCCGAGCTCGCTGTCGTCCGCGAGCGCCGCGAACTTGACGACCCAGATCGTGTACTGGCCGTTCGGCAGGGCGCCGCGGACGTTGATGTTGACGCGCGTCCCCGTAGCTCCGCCCTTGCCGTTCCCGTTAGAGCTCCCGGCGGGTTTGACGCCCCCGACCGTCGCCGTGCCGCCGACGTCGCTGTACTCGCCCCACGTCACCGGGACCCAGGGCTCGTCGTAGCCGGCGTCGCGGTCGTACCCTTCCGGCGGGCGGACGACCTGGTGTTTCCCGTCGTTCAGCGGGCGGCCGAGCGTCGAGTCGTACTCGTCGCTCCCCTCGATGATCTCGTCGAGCGGGATGGACACCGGACCGGGGTCGAACAGCTCCGTGGCCGGGGCGAACGGCGCCGTCTCTCCCGCCGCGTCCGTAATGAAGTTCGGGTTCGTCAGGACGTTGATCTCCGCGCTGGCGTCGGGCCCGTTCCCGTTTCCGCCCCCGTTTCCGTCGGCTCCCTTCGCGCTCGCGGTCGCGCTCGACACCCCGGCGAACCCGGCGACGCCGAGGAACCGCAGCGCGCCGCGCCGCGGCATCCCGCCCGTCGGTCCGTCGCTCTCCGCCTCCGTGCGCTTCTCACCGTTCATGTCGAATCACCAACCACAGTCGGAACTGGCGGGGCGCGGCCGTCTTAGACCTGGCTCGGTCGTGTATCGGTACCGAACGATAGCAAAGGATTATTTTGCCGGGTTCTTCCGGTCCGCGCGCTCGGAGCGGCCCGACCTCACCGAGAGAGCCCTTCGACGCGGCGCAGCTCGCCCCGCACGCCGCCCGGCGTCGCGTACGGGCCGCCGCTCACCCGGTGGTCGGGGAGCAGGACGGGGACCGGATTGTCGGCGAGCGCGCCGGTGACGGTCTCTAAGTCGTCCGCGTCGTCGGGGTCGAACCCGGCGAGCCGCGCGAGCCGGCTCACGGAGACCTCCTCGCCGTAGGGGACGCTCCGGAGGGCCTCCAGCACCTCCCGCTGGTCAGTCGGCACGGTGAGGCCGAGCGCCACCTCGGCGAACTCGTCGCGCTCGCCGTCGAGGTACACGTCGATCCTGTCCAGCAGTTCGTGGTCGCCGTCGGCGTCGCTCGGCGGTTCGGCGGGGAACGACAGCGAGATCACGCGGCCGCCGGCGAACCCCACTTGGACGGTCCGGTCGATCTCGTCGAACTCCCGGGCGAAGACGCCGGACGTGCCGGCCATACTCATACCCTTCATTGGGCGGGTGGTTCACTTAAAACATCTCCCGCGAGCGCGGCTCGCGTCGCCGCTCTGTGGGCGCGTGAGGCGACCCGATCCCCCGCAAGTCTTATGAACAGATACGTACATTAGTGTATAGTAATGGACGATCCAGACGAGCTGGCGCCGGCGGTCAGATCGATCCTGTCCGCCGCCCGGGACCGCGCCGACGCGAGGGCGGGGGCGACCGTCTCGGTCGCCCCGCGCGACCTCTCGGCCGCGTTCGAGCGGGCGGCGGCGGACGGGCGCGTGCCGCTGATCGCCGAGGTGAAACCGACGAGCCCGACCACCGAGGGGGCCCGCGAGGACGACCCGGTCGCGCTCGCCGAGGGGATGGTCGCCGGCGGGGCGGCCGCCCTGAGCGTGCTCACCGAGCCCGAGCACTTCGGCGGGAGCGTCGAGACCCTCGAACGCGTGCGCGACGCGGTCGACGTGCCGGTGCTCCGGAAGGACTTCGTCGTCGAGGAGGCGCAGTTGGACGCCGCCGAGAGCGACGTCGTCCTGCTCATCGCCCGGTTCGTCGGCGACGACCTCGCCGGCCTCTTGGCGGCCGCCCGCGAGCGCGGCTTCCAGGTCCTCGTGGAGGTCCACGACCGGGCGGAGCTGGAGCGCGCCGTCGACGCGGGCGCGACGACGATCGGCGTGAACAACCGCGACCTCGCGGAGCTCGTCGTCGACCTCGGAACCTTCGAGTCCGTGGCGCCCCACGTCCCTGACGACGTGACGCTGATCGCCGAGAGCGGCATCGGGGCGCCCGCGGACGTCCGCCGGATGCGGGCGGCGGGCGCCGACGCCCTGCTCGTCGGCAGCGCGATCATGGACGGCGACGTCGAGGCGAACACCCGCGACCTGGTGCGGGCGGAGGCGGGAGACGGCGGCGCGAGCGGCGAAAGCGATACCACCGACGCGACGGAGACACCCACATGAGCGAGACCGACACGCGGACGACGGAGGAGATGAGTCGACGCCCCGGCCGCGAGCGCGGCCGCGACGACGGGAAGTTCGGCCGCTACGGCGGCCAGTACGTCCCGGAGGCGCTGATGCCCGCGATCGAGGAGCTGGCCGACGCCTACGAGCGCTACGTCCTCGACAACGAGGACGGCTTCGTGGACGAGTTCCGGGAGCGCCTCGCCGACTTCGGCGGGCGGCCGACGCCGCTCCAGCGGGCGGACCGGCTCTCGGAGCGCTACGACACGGAGGTGTACCTCAAGCGAGAGGACCTGCTCCACGGCGGCGCGCACAAGCTGAACAACGCGCTCGGGCAGGTCCTCTTGGCGAAGTACATGGGCAAAGAGCGCATCATCGCGGAGACCGGCGCGGGGCAGCACGGCACCGCGACCGCGATGGCGGCGGCGCACCTGGACATGCCCTGTACGATCTACATGGGCGAGCGCGACATCAACCGCCAGCGTCCCAACGTCTTCCGGATGAAGCTGAACGGCTCCGAGGTGAAGCCGGTCACGACCGGCCGCGGCACCCTCAAGGAGGCCATCTCCGAGACGATGCGCGACTGGGCGGAGACGGTCGAGGACACCCACTACGTGATCGGGTCCATCGTCGGCCCGCACCCCTTCCCGGTGATGGTCCGCGACTTCCAGGCGATCATCTCCGAGGAGGCCCGCGAGCAGACGATCGAGCAGACGGGCGGGCTCCCGACCGACGTGGTCGCCTGCGCGGGCGGCGGGTCGAACACCATGGGCACGTTCGCCGACTTCGTCGACGACGAGTCCGTCGCGCTCCGCGCGGTCGAGGCCGGCGGCTCCACGCTGGACGTCGACGAGGAGGCGGGCGTCGCGCCGAACTCCGCGTCGCTGTACACCGGCGACGAGGGCGTCCTCCACGGGGCGCGGACGAAGCTGCTCCAGGACTCCGACGGGCAGATCATGGAGAGCCACTCCATCTCCTCCGGCCTCGACTACGCCGGCGTCGGCCCGGAGCTCGCGTACCTCGTCGACGAGGGTCGCGTCGACCCGGTCGCCGTCGACGACGACGCCGCGCTGGAGGGGTTCCACCGCCTCTCGAACACGGAGGGGATCATCCCGGCGCTGGAGACGGCGCACGCGTTCGGCTACCTCGAGGAGCACCACGAGGAGCTTGGCGACCGCGTCGTCGTCAACGTCTCCGGGCGCGGCGACAAGGACCTCGACGCAGCCATCGAGGAGACCGACCAGCGGGACGTGGCGAACGCGCCCGACATGTCGATGTTCACGGGGGGAATGTAGATGGCGAACTCCGAGGCCGTCGCCGCCGCGTTCGACGACGGCCCCGCCTACGTGCCGTACCTCGTCGTCGGCGACCCGGACTACGAGTCGTCGAAGGCGTACGTCGAGGCGCTCGACCGCGGCGGGGCCGACGTGATCGAGCTCGGGCTCCCGTTCTCCGAGCCGATCGCCGAGGGGTCGACGATACAGGAGGCGCTCGTCCGGTCGCTCGACGCGGGGACGACGCCCACTCGCTTCTTCGAGTTCGCGGAGGAGCTCGACGTCGACGCCGCGCTGGTGTGTATGACGTACTACAATCTCATCTACCAGTACGGCGAGGGCGAGGGGCCGCGCCCCTTCGTCGAGCGCGCCGCGGCGGCCGGCATCCAAGGGCTCGTCGTCCCGGACCTGCCGGCCGAGGAGGCGGACCCCCTGCGCGAGGCGTGCGACGACCTCGGGCTCGACCTCGTCTTCATCGTCGCGCCGACGACGCGCGACGACCGTCTCGACCGCCTCATGGAGCGCGTGTCGGGGTACGTGTACGTCCAGGCCCGGCTGGGGACGACCGGGGCGCGCGACGACGTCTCGGACCAGACCACGCAGAGCCTCGACCGGCTCCGCGAGTACGACGTGCCGAAGGCGGTCGGGTTCGGCATCTCGACCGGCGAGCACGCCGAGCGCATCGTCGCGGGCGGCGCCGACGGGATCATCGTCGGCTCGGCGCTCGTCGACATCGTCGCCGAGGGGGTCGCGGAGGACCGCTCGTCCGCGGAAGTCGCGGACCGACTGGAGGCGCTCTCCCGCGAGCTGAAAGCGGGCGCGGAGCGCGGGCACCGCTCGCGGACCGAGCCCGTCGAGTCCGCCTGAGCCGAAACGATCCAATACGTCCCCGAACGAAACCGACTTACCTCCGATTGCCACACTCTCACACAACGACCCACCCCACCATGACAGCAGGACTCTCGGCACGACTCGACCGCATCTCCACGAACGACCGCTACCTCGTCGTCCCGATGGACCACGGGATCACGATGGGGGCCGTCGAGGGGCTCGTCGACATCGAGTCGACGATCGACGGCGTCACGCGCGGCGGCGCGGACGCGGTGCTCACGCAGCGCGGGATCGCCGACCGCGTCCACGACAACAAGAACGACGCCGGCTACATCGTCCACCTCAACGGGTCGACGACGATCGGCCCCGACGAGCGCGACAAGCGCGTCACCGGCACCGCCGAGGACGCGGTCCGCGCCGGCGCCGACGCCGTCTCGTTCCACATCAACGTCGGCTCGGAGCACGAGCCGGAGCAGATCGAGGAGCTCGCCGAGCTGACCGCGGACGCCGAGCGGCTCGGGCTGCCGGTCCTCGCGATGGCGTACGCGCGCGGCCCGGGCGTCGACAGCACGGACCCCGAGTCGCTGGGCCACGCGGTCCGGCTCGCCGAGGAGCTCGGCGCCGACGTGGTGAAGACGGGCTACTCCGGCGACGGCGACTCGTTCGCCCGCGTCACGGAGTCGACGCGGCTCCCGGTCGTCATCGCGGGCGGCTCGAAGGGGACGGACCGGGAGACCGTCGAGATGGTCCGCGGCGCGATGGACGGCGACGCCGCCGGCGTGTCGATGGGGCGGTCGATCTTCCAGCACGACGACCCCGAGGGGATCGCGCGGGCGGTGTCGGCGATCGTCCACGACGACGCCACCGTCGAGGAGGCGCTGCGGGCGGGCGGGTTCGTCGAGGCCTGAGGCCGGTCGGTTACCGGTCCGGGTCAGCAGGCGACGCGTATCTGTTTCTCCGCCTCGGGCTCGTCGACCGGCCCGGTCGCGTCGACCGACTGTTCGACGCGGAACACCGTCACGGACGCCACGTCGCGGTCCGCGCGCTCACAGAGGTACGACGCGACCGGGCGGTACCGGGACTCGCCGGCGTGCTTCATCCTGAATCCGAACTGGTGCCAGAGGGTCGACGGATACGTCTCCGCCGCGTCGGGCGGCCGGTCGTAGGTGGCCGGCTCGCCGTCTCGCAGGTCGATCGGATCGCCGGACTCGGGCGTCCCCCGGACGACGTACCAGCTCGAGGCGTCCGGCGGGTTCGGCGCGAAGAACGACCAGCTCACCTCCGACAGGTCGCCGGTCGTCTCCGACGCCGGGAGATCGACGAGACCGACGCCCGCCGCCTGCCACCAGACGAGCGCGAGGAAGAACCCCACGAGCAGCGCGCTCGTCCCCACCTTCATCGCGCGCCGAGCGCGCGACGGAGTCGGGTCCACGGCGCGGGGCTCCGTCCCGCCGTCGCTCCGGTGAGCACGGACGGGGTCCGCGAGCCGCGTCGACTCGCGGAGCCTCGCCGTGACGGCCTCGAGGCGGTCCCACGCGCCGGGCGGGAGGAACAGGAGGAGGATCGCGGTCATGACGAACGGGAACACGGCGAGCCGCATCGTCGCCGCCATGCCGAGGTGCGCGGCGACGAACGCGAGGGCGACGCCGGTCCGGCGCCGCCCGGTCGCGACGATCAGCGCGGGGGACGCCGCGAGGAGCGCGATCCACGACCAGTTTATCGCCGTCAGCAGCGCGGCCCGCTCCGAGAGGAGCGGTCCGAGCCCCACCGTGAACTCGCCCAACTGGAAGATCCGCGGGACGGCGACGCCGGACATCCACGCGTCGCTCCGGTACTTCGAGACCGCGTTCGCCGCGTATATCGACACGAGCGTCAGGAGCGCGACCGCCGTCCCTACCGAACAGACCCGCGAGTCGAGGGCGCTCTCCGGAGCGTCGTCTCCTCGCCTCTCGGTCTCTTCCCGGGCAGCCCGACCGCTCCGCGAGTCAGCGCCGAGCGACCAGCGCGCGTCGAGCGGGAGGAAGAGGCCGAGAAAGAGGAACACGACCAGGATCGTGTTCCCGCCGTTGATCACGTACGGGTTCCGCGCGTACAGCGACGCGAGCAGGACCAGGGTGAGACCCGTCGCCGCCCGCGTGCGGTAGCCGACCAGCATCGAGCCGGCGGCGAGGACCCCGACCGCGAGCAGCCCGGTCTGTACCCGCGCTGACCCGGAGATCGCGTACAGCGACGCCTCCGCCAACAGCGGGAAGCTCTCGGCCAGCGTCGAGCGCGGGAGGACGCCCCCGTCCGCGTAGAACGCCCCCACCGCCGGTAGCCGATAGACGAGCAGGTCGGCGAGGACGAAGAGCGCCACCCCGATGCGGAACGCGCCGAGCGCCCGCGGGTCGATCCCGAGGTGGGGAGCGACGCGCTCGCGGAGGGACTCGCGGGCGGCGGCGTAGCGGGACCCGGCGTCCGAGGGGCGATCCGCGGGCGACGACATTCGACTGACAATTGCGAAAAGAGGATAAGTGCTTTGTCGTCGCCGCGTCGGGTCGCCCGCAGCACACGACCCTTCCGCAGTTTTCAAGCCGCCCCGCCGCGAGTTCCCGGTAATGACACGCACGGTCTGGGTCAAGGCCGACGGCGACGTCGGGGACTGGGAGGCGCGGAAGCGACGGGTCACGGCCGCCATCGAGGCCGGCGCGGACTGGGTGCTCGTCGACGAGGGCGACGTCGGCCGCGTCCGGGAGCTGGGCGACGTGAACGTCGCCGCCTTCCGCTCCGACGCCGACGTGATCGACGACGCCGAGAGCGACGTCGAGGCGGACGCCTACTTCGTCGGCAAGGGCGGCGAGGGCGACGGGACCATCTCGATGCCCGAGGAGTTCTCCGGCTCCGCGGACCTCACCACGCTGCGCCGCCGCGACGACCGCGCGCAGGGGGCGTACGTGCGCGTCCTCGGCACCGAGTACGAGGCGTTCGCGGAGGCCGCGGCCGACGACGCCGACTTCACGGTGATCGTCGGCGAGGACTGGTCGATCATCCCGCTGGAGAACCTCATCGCCCGCGTCGGCGAGGAGACCCACCTCGTCGCGGGCGCGACGACGGCCGCGGAGGCCCGGACCGCCTTCGAGACGCTGGAGATCGGCGCCGACGGCGTCCTCCTCGATTCCGACTCGCCCGACGAGATCCGCGGGGCGGTCGAGGCCCGCGACGCCGCCGACCGCGAGACGCTCGACCTCCGGCACGCCGCGGTGACCGAGATCGAACAGACCGGGATGGCCGACCGCGTCTGTATCGACACCGGGTCGCTGATGGACGACAGCGAGGGGATGCTCGTGGGGTCGATGTCGCGGGGACTGTTCTTCGTCCACGCCGAGACCGCGGAGTCGCCGTACGTCGCCTCCCGCCCGTTCCGCGTGAACGCCGGCGCGGTCCACGCGTACGTCCGCAACTCCGAGGGCGGCACCAACTACCTCGCCGAACTGTCGAGCGGCGACGAGGTCCAGATCGTCGACACCGACGGCCACACCCGGGAGGCGGTCGTGGGCCGGGTGAAGATCGAGAAGCGCCCGATGTTCCGGATCCAGGCCGAGGTCGAGACGGAGGACGGGACCGACCGCATCGAGACGCTCATCCAGAACGCCGAGACCGTGAAGATCGCGACGAGCGAGGGGCGCAAGGCCGTCACCGAGGTCGAGCCGGGCGACGAGGCGCTCGTCTACTACGAGGACGTCGCGCGCCACTTCGGCGAGGCCGTCGAGGAGAGCATCATCGAGAAGTGATCCCGCGGCGCGGCGGCGTTCGCGGCCGAAACCGGCGGTGTTCGTGTCGACCAGAACGAATTTTGTGGTTGATTGCGATCTAATGTCATGGCATTCGCTAACGAGGCGGACCGGCGCGTCGTCGAGCAGGGGTTCCTCGATCGGGTCCAACACCTCGCCCAAGCCGCGAACCCGGCGTTCGCGGCCGGGAGCCTCCTCGTCCCGCTGGCGTTCTTCGGGGCGAGCCTCGCGCTCGCGAGCACCGAGCTCCTCTTTTACACCCACGTCGCGGCGGGGGCGATCTGGTTCGGCTTCGCGCTGATCTTCCCGGCGGTCATCGGCCCGACGCTCGGCGGCTTGGACGAGGAGGCGTCGGCCGCGGTGACGACGACGCTGGTGCCGAAGGCCGTCTTCTTCCTCGTCGGCTTCTCGCTGACGACGGTGCTGTCCGGGACGGTGCTGCTCACGACCGACCTCGGCCTCGGCTACGGCTTCGGCGGCGCGTGGTCGGGGGCCGCGCTCGCGCTCGGCTGGGGACTGTTCGCGTTCGGGATCGCCGTGCCCCACCGGCTCCACCTCAGCGCGTACTACGAGACGCTGTCGCCGGACCCCGACGCCTCGCGGCTCGAATCGATCGAGAAGAAGAACCTCGTCGTCGGGCTGTTCGAGGCGGCGATGATGCTGGCGATCATCGTCATGATGACCGGGTTCCGGCTGGGGTGAGCGCCGGGTGCGGACGGTGCGCGCATCCCCCGGAGAGCCGCGCTGCGCCTACCAGGGGATCCGCTCCCGGTCCTTCCAGAGCAGTCCCCCCGGACTCCCCTGGGCGAACCGGGCGAGCCACACCGGGGTCTCGGCCCCCTTCGACGGCGGGCGGGGCGCGCCGTCCCCGCCCATGTCCGTCCGGACCCACCCGGGGGAGACGGCGTTGGCGACGAGCCCCTGCTCGCCGTACTCGCCGTTGAGGTACGCCGTGAGTCCTCCGAGCCCCACCTTCGACAGCCGATACGGCGGATAGCCGCCCTCCATCTGCCCCTTCGTGAACTGCCCGAGCCCGGACGACATGGAGATAACGCGCCCGCCGGGACCGTCCAACAGCAGCGGCAGCGCCTCCTTCGTCAGCAGGACCGGGCCGCGGAGGTTCACGGCCATCGTCCGGTCGAAGTCGGCGTCGTCCATCTCGTGGAGCGGCCCCGACCGCGGGAAGATCCCGGCGTTGTTCACCAGCACGTCCAGCGATCCCTGCTCCCGTTCGATCCGGTCGACCGCAGCGCGGATCTGCTCGTCGTCGGTCACGTCCAACTCGACGGCCCGCTGGTCCGCCGCGGTGACGTCGGCCGGATCTCTGGCCCCGGCGTACACGGTCGCGCCCAGCTCCGCGAGGCCCGCGGCGATCTCGGCGCCGATGCCGCGGGTCGCGCCCGTGACGAGGGCGACGTCGTCGGTCAGGTCCGACTTGAGGTCGACTTCGGGGTGCGTCTGTGTCATGTCTATCAGGGACGCCCTCCGGCCGGAAATATCCCACAGCCGCACGCGAACGCCACTCACCCAGCGGACGGGCGATTCGCGGCCGACGCTCGGAGGCGACGTCGAGTGGGTAGATTCATGCCGGTACCGGCACAGCGTTCCATCCACGGAGAAACAGTGAGTGACGGCGAGCGAGAGATAGCGGTCGTCGGCGACACGACGGTCGATCTCTACCCGACGGACGGCGGACCGATCGCGCCCGGGAGCGGCTTCGAGTGGCACGTCGGCGGCACGGCGACGAACGCCGCCCGGTGGGCGGCCGCGCTCGGCTGCGAGGTCGACCTCGTCACGAACGTCGGGACCGACGTGCTCGGGGCGGCGGCCGCCCGACGGCTCGCGAGCGGCCCGGTCGACACGGGGCGCGTCGCGCGGGTCGACGCCCCGTCGCCGCTGACGATGTACACCGGAGGAGCAGGCGAAGAGGCGTGGAACGCGTGGGTGGCCGGGAGCTGCTACGGGTTCACCCCGCCGGACGATCCGGCGTCGTTCGCGACCCCCTACGACTGGATCCTCCTCGAGGGAGTGACGCTACCGTCCGCGGTGAACCGGACGGCGGTCCGTCGCCTCGCCGCGGCGGCCGCGGAGCGCGACGCTCGCGTCGCGTTCGATCTCAACGGGCGTCCGAACCAGTGGTCGGCCCCGGACGAGTACCGAGGCGCGCTGGGGGAAGTCCTCCCGCGCTGCGACCTGCTGTTCGCCGGGACGGACGACCTCGCGGTGGCCGGCGTCGAACCGACGCCGGCGGGGCTGCTCGAACTCCTCCCGGCGGACCACTCCGCGACGGCGTTCGTCACCGACGGCGGCGAGGCGACGCGGGCGCTCCGGATCGACGACGGGGCCGTCACGGAGCGCGTGAGCGTCGCGCCTCCGTCGGCGAGCGTCGCGACCACGGCCGGCGCCGGCGACGCGTTCGCGGGCGCGGTCCTCGCCGCGCGACACGGCGGCGCGTCTGACCTCCGCCGACTGGCGACGATCGGCAACGAGGCCGGCGCGGCCGCCGTCGAGACGGTCGGCGCGTTCGACGCGGAGGCCGCCGCGACGGATCGGTCGTTCTGACGCGCGGACGCTTCCCGCGGAGAACCGTCCGCGGTGGCAGAAAAAGCCGGTTCGGAGCGTTCGACGACGCCTCAGATCCCGTACAGCTCGCCGTACTTCTCGTCGACGTAGTCGAGGAAGGCGTCGGCCGAGAAGTCCTCCCCGGTCGCGCGCTTGACGAGCTCGTTCGTCTCGTAGCGGGAGCCGTGCCGGTGGACGTTCTCGCCGAGCCAGTCGTGGAGGTCGTCGAACTCGCCCTCGGCGATCTTCGCGTCGAGGTCGTCGATCTCGGCCTCGGCGGCCTCGAACAGCTGCGCGGCCATCACGGAGCCGAGCGAGTAGGTGGGGAAGTAGCCGAAGTTGCCGTGGCTCCAGTGGATGTCCTGGAGGCAGCCCTCGCTGTCGGTGTCGGGGCGGATGCCGAGGTACTCCTCGTACTTGTCGTTCCAGACCCCGGGCACGTCCTCGACGTCGAGGTCGCCGCGGACCAGGTCGCGCTCGATCTCGAACCGGATGACGATGTGGAGGTGGTAGGTGAGCTCGTCGGCCTCGACCCGGATGAGGTTGTCCTCGTACACCTGGTTGAACGCCTCGTAGGCGTCGCGGACCGTCGCCTCCTCGGTCTGCGGGAAGTGCTCTTGGAAGACGGGGAGGAACTCCTGCCAGAACGCCTCGCTGCGCCCGACGTGGTTCTCCCAGAGGCGCGACTGCGACTCGTGGACGGAGAGGTCGCGCGACGTGCCGAGCGGCGTGCCGAAGTGCTCCTGCGGGAGGCCGAGGTTGTACTGGGCGTGGCCGAACTCGTGGACCGTTGAGCCGACAGCGCCGAGCGGGTCGGTCTCGTCGAACCGGGTCGTCACCCGGCAGTCGAACTGGTTGCCGGAGGTGAACGGGTGCGAGGAGACGTCGAGGCGGCCGCGGTCGAAGTCGTAGCCGACGAGTTCGAGCGCGTCGCGCGACAGCGCCTCCTGCTCGTCCTCGGGGAAGGTCCCCTCGAAGGTGTCGACCGCGAGTTCGACGTCCGACTCGCGGATGTCCTCGATCATCGGGACGAGGGCCTCGCGGAGCTCGGCGAGGATCGACTCGGCGCGCTCCATCGACAGGCACGGCTCGAACTCCTCGAAGAGGACCTCGTAGGGGTCGCGGTCGGGGTCGATGTGCTCGGCGTACTCCCGCTTCAGCTCGACGTGCTTCTCGAGGTAGGGGGCGAACTCATCGAAGTCGTCCTCCGCCTTCGCCTCCTCCCACGCCTGGAGCGCCTCGGAGCCGGTCTCGGAGATCTCCTCGACGAGCTCGACCGGGACGGCGTCGGCGCGCTCGTACTCGCGGCGGACCTCGCGGACGACCGCGGCCTGCTCGTCCGTGAGGTCGGCGTCGTCGAGCTCGTCGAGCAGCTCGCCCGTCTCGTCGGCGGTGACCATGTCGTGGTGGACCGAGGAGAGCGCCGAGAGCTGCTTCGACCGGGCGGGAGTACCGCCCTCGGGCATCATCACCTGCTGGTCCCACCCGAGGACCCCGGAGGCGCTACCGACCGCATTCCACCGCTGGACGCGGTCGAGCAGGGCCTCGTAGGCGTCCGGTGCGCTCGCTGACTCGTCTGGCGCGGCTTCCGTTGCCATACGTCACGAATCGATCCCGGTCGTTAAGAAGGGACCGGACGCGGAACCGAGCGTCGAACCCTGATCCCCCGCCAGCGCTCGCTGCGGCGGCTGTTCGCCGAGCGCGGGATATATGCCCGCCGCCGCGGAAGGACCTACAACGGATGTCCCACGACGACTTCATCGACCTGCGGTCCGACACGGTCACGACGCCCTCGGACGAGATGCGCGACGCGGCCGCGACCGCCGAGGTCGGCGACGACGTGTACCGCGACGACCCGACGGTCAACGAGCTGGAGCGACGGGCCGCCGAGGCGGTGGGAACCGAGGCCGCGCTGTACGTCCCCTCGGGGACGATGGCGAACCAGATCGCGGTCCACGCGCACACGGAGCCGGGTCAGGAGCTCCTCTTGGAGCGCGAGTCGCACATCTACCGCTGGGAGCTCGCGGGCGCGGCGAAGCTCTCGGGCGTCCAGACCCGGACGATAGACGCGGGCGAGCGCTGCGTCCCGACCCCCGAGGCGGTCCGCGAGGGACTCGTCGACGAGGACCTCCACCGCCCCGGGACCGGCCTCCTCGCCGTCGAGAACACCCACAACTACCGCGGCGGGGTCGCGGTCCCCGTCGACCGCATCGCGGCCGCGGCCGATGTCGCCCGCGACGCCGACGTGCCGGTCCACCTCGACGGCGCGCGCGTGTTCAACGCCGCGGTCGCGCTCGGCGTCGACGCGAGCGAGGTCGTCGCCCCCGCCGACAGCGTCACGTTCTGCCTCTCGAAGGGGCTCGGCGCGCCGGTCGGCTCGATCCTCGCCGGCGACGAGGCGTTTATCGAGGACGCCCGCCGGGTCCGCAAGCTGTTCGGCGGCGGGATGCGCCAGGCCGGGATGATCGCCGCGCCGGCGCTCCGCGCGCTGGAGAACGTCGACCGCCTCGCGGAGGACCACGCAAACGCGGAGCGGCTCGCGGCCGGCCTCGACGCGCTCGACGGCGTCGACGCGCCCGCGCCGGACACGAACATCGTCGTTGCGGACACCGAAGCGGCCGGCATCCCGGCCGAGTCGCTCTACGCGGGCTGTAAGGACGCCGGCGTCGGCTGCGTCGAGTTCGACGATTACACGACGCGGTTCACCACGCACCTCGACGTCGACGAGGGCGACGTCGACGAGGCGGTCGACCGCGTCGCGGCCGTCGTCGACGACCTCCGGAACTGACCGAGGCGTTCTGGTCGCCGCGCCCCTCTCCGCGGCGACCCACGAAAACGTTCAATTCGACGGGCCGCATACGGCGTGGTATGGACAGGCAAGCGGTCGAGGGAGACGGGCGACCCGACCGAACGGTGGTGGACGGCTCCCGCCCCTGAGGTCGTCGGCGTGGACATCAGCGGCCGCCACGAGGAGGACGGCGAGTACCTGATGGTCGCGGCCGCGGTCCACGCGCGTATCGACTCCGCGCGGATCCGCTCGGTTGAGGGGATCGGGTTCGCCGCCGCGCGCGAGGGGCCGACGCTGGAGGCGACCGTCGCGCTCGCCGCGGACGCCGTGGGCGACCTCCCGACGCCGCCCGACGGCCACATCGTCGCGGAGGGCGGCGAGTTCTACGAGGAGCCGGCGAGCCGCGTCGGACTGAGCTTCCAGCCCGAGTTTAAATACGTCGAGAGCATAGGCGAGCGCGAGACAGTGCAGGCAGCACACCACGCCGCGTACGCCGCTCGGGACCTCCTCCGATGAGCGACGGCGCCGAGGTCCGCGTCGATTCCGAACCGACCGGGGAGGGGCGTCGAGCGGTCGTCGCCAAGCGCGTCGACTCCGGCGCGGCCGACCTCTCCGAGATCGGCCAGCTAGCGGCGGCGGCGGGTTACGAGGTCGTCGGCGAGCTCACCCAGACCCGCACCGAGGACGCCGCGTTCATGTTCGGCGAGGGGAAGGTCGCGGAGCTGCGCGACCTCGTCCGGCGCGCCGACGCCGAGGCGGTGATCATCGACAACGACGTGGGGCCGTACCAGACGTTCAACATCGGCGGGAAGCTCCCCGAGGGCGTCGAGGTGGTCGACCGGTTCACGCTCATCCTCGAGATCTTCGGCCAGCGCGCCAACACGCGGAAGGCGCAGCTCCAGGTCGAGCTCGCGGAGCTGCGCTACGAGCTCCCCCGGGCGGAGGCGAAGGCGAGCCTCGCGAAGCGCGACGAGCGCCCCGGGTTCATGGGGCTCGGCGAGTACGACGAGAGCGTCGAGCGCGACATCAAACGGCAGATCTCCGAGATCCGCGACGAGCTGGCGTCGATCGCGGAGAAGGAGGAGGCGCGCCGCGAGCAGCGCCGCGACTCCGGCTTCGACCTGGTCGCGCTCGCGGGCTACACCAACGCCGGGAAGTCGACGCTGATGCGCCGGCTCGCGGACGAGCTGGCGGTCGACGAGAACGCCGAGCGCCACCGCGACCTCGACACCACCGCGGAGTCGCAGGACATGCTGTTCACGACGCTCGGGACCACCACGCGCCGCGCGGAGATGGAGAAGCGCGACGTCCTCCTGACCGACACCGTCGGGTTCATCGCGGACCTCCCCCACTGGCTCGTGGAGTCGTTCGAGTCGACGCTCGACTCGGTGTACCGCGCGGATCTCGTCCTCCTCGTCGTCGACGCCAGCGAGTCGGTCGAGGCGATGCGCGAGAAGCTCGTCACGAGCCACGACACCCTCTACGAGCGCAACGAGGCGCCGGTCGTCACCGTGTTCAACAAGATCGACCGGCTCGAACCGGGCGCGCTCGCGGACAAGCGCGCCGCGCTCTCCGGCGTCGCGCCCGACCCGATCGCCGTCTCGGCGAAGACGGGCGCGGGCGTGGCCGAGCTCCGCGATCGGGTCGAAGCAGCGCTCCCCGACTGGGAGCGCGAGCGCCTCGTCCTCCCCGTCTCCGACGAGTCCATGAGCCTCGTCTCGTGGGTCCACGACCACGGGTACGTCGCCGAGGAGACGTACGCCGGCGACCAGGTGACGGTCGACTTCGAGGCCAAGCCGTCCATCGTCGCCCGCGCCCGGGCGAAGGCGGCCGACATCTCGACGTCGCCGCCGGAGGAGTCGGTCTGACCGCCGGACCGCGCGAAGAATCGACGCCCCTCGACGGGGGGCGCTCGGTCCGCGGGTGACCGGACAAAGTATACGGTTCTGCGCCGGCCATTGGGTTCCATGGACGACTCCGGGGACGCCGGCCGGCCCGTCGACGGCGACGAGGACGCCGTGCCGCCGCCGGCCGACTTTCGGGATCGCGCCGCCGCGAGCGACCCCGCGGTGTACGAGCGGTTCGACCGCGAGGGCCCGGAAGCGTGGCGGGCGGCCGCGGACCTCCTGACGTGGGACCGCGAGTACGAGACCGTCCTCGACGACTCTCAGCCCCCCTTCTACGAGTGGTTCCCGGACGGGCGGCTGAACGCGTCGGCGAACTGCGTCGACCGCCACCTCGACGACCGCCGGAACCAGCTCGCGATCCGGTGGTTCGGCAAGCGGGGCGAGCGCCGGTCGTACACCTACCTCGACCTCCACCGCGAGGTGAACGCGCTCGCGGCCGGACTGCGCGACCTCGGCGTCGAGGAGGACGACGTGGTCACGCTGTACCTGCCGATGGTCCCGGAGCTGCCGATCGCGATGCTGGCGTGCGCCCGGATCGGCGCGCCGCACAACGTCGTCTTCGCGGGGTTGTCCGCGGAGGCGCTCGCGACCCGGATCGACGCGGCCGACTCCGAGTACCTGATCACCTGCGACGGGTACTACCGCCGCGAGGACGCGTTCAACCAGAAGTCGAAGGCGGACAACGCCCGGATCCGCGCCGAGAGCGAGCTGTCGGCCGCGGTCGTCGTCGACCGCCTCGGCGACGAGCTGGCCGTCTCGCTCGGCGACGACGAGCACGAGTACGAGGCGCTCGTCGGCGCGCACGACGGTGAGACGGTCGCGCCGGTCGCCCGCGACGCGACGGACCTCCTCTTCGTGATGTACACCTCGGGCACGACCGGGCGGCCGAAAGGCGTCGAGCACGCGACGGGGGGCTACCTCGCGCACGTCGCGTGGACGACGCGGAACGTCCTCGACGTGCGCCCGGACGACACCTACTGGTGCGCCGCCGACATCGGCTGGATCACCGGCCACTCCTACGGCGTCTACGGCCCGCTCGCGGCCGGGACGACGACGGTGCTGTACGAGGGGTCGCCCGACTACCCCGACCGCGACCGCGTCTGGGACCTGATCGAGCGCAACGCGGTGAGCGTCTTCTACACCTCGCCGACGGCGATCCGGTCGTTCATGAAGTGGGGCGCGGAGTACCCCGAGTCGCACGACCTCTCGTCGATCCGCCTGCTCGGCACGGTCGGCGAGTCGATCACGCCGAAGGCGTGGCGCTGGTACCGCCAGCACGTCGGCGGCGGCGACGCGCCCGTCGTCGACACGTGGTGGCAGACCGAGACCGGCGCCATCGCGCTCGCCACGCTCCCCGGGGTCACGCCGATGAAGCCGGGGAAGGTCGGCCCCCCGCTGCCGGGGATCGACGCCCGCGTCGTCGACGAGGAGGGCGATCCGGTCGCCCCCGGCGAGTCCGGGTACCTCACGCTGGGCTCCCCGTGGCCCGGGATGTTGCGCGGGCTCCGGGAGGGCGACGAGCGCTACCTCCGCGAGTACTGGCTCCGGGGGGAAGACGGTTGGCGCTACCGGACCGGCGACGGCGCGACCGTCGACGGGGACGGCTACGTCACGATCCTCGGCCGCGTCGACGACGTGATCAACGTCCGGGCGCAGCGGTTCAACACGGGGGAGCTGGAGGCGGCCATCGTCGACGCCGACGGCGTGACCGAGGCCGCGGTCGTCGGGGACGACGACGGGCGGATCGTCGCGTACGTGACGACGAAGAGCGGCGTCGAACCGGGCGAGCGGCTCCGCGACGCCATCGCGGACCGGCTGACCGACGCCGTCGGCGACGTGGCCCGCCCCGACCGGGTCGTGTTCACCCCGGAGCTCCCGAAGACGCGCTCGGGGAAGATCATGCGCCGGCTCTTGGAGGACATCGCCCGCGGCGAGGAGTTCGGCGACGTGAGCGCGCTCCGGAACCCCGAGGTGGTGGGCGAGATCGAGTCGACCGTGAAGGACGGCGGCGCCCAGCTGTAAGCGCTCTCGGGCCGCGCGGACGGGCTCCTGCTCGCGGTCTCGCGTCGTTTCCGACCGCCGAATGGCTCGGCCGTCGCGGTGGTCGACGACTGTAGTTTCGTAAGTGAGAGCAGATACGAAGCTATTTCTCCACAGCTCGTCGCAGGCAGGAGAGTGTTCACGAAGAGACGGTAGACCTGAGAACAGAAACCCCGATCTCCCCAACAATTATGTTTCGTCTGGTCGTTGAGTCCCGAAACAGATGGTCGACTCCCTCGACGCGGACGCCTACGACGCGCTCGTCACCGCCGCGGAGACCTACCGCGCGGCGCTCGTCGTTCGACTGGCCGGCGAGGCCGGGCTCCGCACCGAGGAGATAACTCGGGTCGCTCCGCGACACCTGCGGGAACCCGAGTCCGTCGCCGGGGCGCGCCTCCTCGCGGTCCCGGCGGTCGACGGAGCCGACGGAGCGGCGGGTCCCGGCGACGAACCGATCGACCGGGAGACGGTGGTGCCGGCGTCGCTGGCGGCCGGCCTCGACCGGTACGCGACGAGCGAGGGGCTCGACGACGACGAGCCGTACGTCGGCGTCTCTCCTCGCCGCGTCCAGATGATCGTGAGCGAGACCGCGGCGCGGGCGGCGAGTCTCACCGAGGCCGCCCCCGACGGGCGGGTCACGCCGAGCGCCCTGCGGAAGACGTTCGCCAGGCGACAGCTCGTCGACCGTGGCGTCGACCCGCGGGCGGTCCGCGACGCGGGCGGCTGGGAGTCGCTCGGCACGCTGGACCCGTACCTCGAACCGCTCGACGGGGAGGCGCTCGCGGCCGCGATGACGGGTGAAGAGACTTCTGACGACCCGTCGGCGGAGCGGGCCGGGACGACGGTCCTGGCAGGGTTCGAGGCGCTGGGCGATCCCGGGGAAGCGAAGCCTCCCGCGGCCGTCGCCGCGGGGCTGGTCGAGGCCGACCGGTGGGCGGAGGCGTGGGTCGTCCGGCGGGCGGTCGGCGGCGACCGGGCGGACGTGACCGCGGCGGCGGGCGTCGATCCCGAGGCGCTCGCGGATCGCGGAGTGGCGGCGGGCGGGCCGTGGCTGGACGCGATGGGTGACAGCGCACCCGCCGCGACCGACGGCCGGCGGGAGACCGACGGCCGGCCCGCGATGGCGGTGCCGGCGGCCTACGAGGGCGTGGTCCACGGCGCGCTCTGCGTCGTCGCGGCCGACGGCGACCCCGTCGAACCGGCGGAGCGGCGGGCGCTCGCGGCGCTCGGACGGTGTCTCGGGCGGGCGATCACCGCGGACCGGTGGCGGGAGCTGCTCCACTCCGACGCGGTGACCGAGGTGGAGTTCCGGACGAGCGACGACGGGGCGTTCCTCGCCCGCGCGAGCGACCGGCTGGACTGCCGGATCGAGCTGGCGTCGACCGTCGAGGTCGACGACGACGTCTCCCGCGCGTATCTCTCCGTCGAGGGCGCCCGCCCGCAGGACTTCGCGTCGGTCGTCACGTCGGCGGCGGGGGCGTCCGACTTCCGCGTGATAGAGACCCGCGAAAACGGCTGCTCGGCGTCTGTCCGGCTCGCCGACGGCTCGCTCGTCAGGGCGCTGATCGACCACGGCGCGACCGTGCGCGACGCGTCGGCCGCCGACGGCCGTGTGCGCGTGGTCGCGGACTTCCCCGGGGGGACGAACGTCCGGCCCGTCGCCGACGGCCTCCGCGACCGGTTCGCCGACGTGCGGCTCGCGAGCAAGGAGTCGGTGGCGCGCTCGCCCCGCACGGAGTCGTCGCTGCGGGAGGGCGTCGCCGACCGGTTCACCGACCGCCAGTGGGCCGCGCTGTCGGCGGCGTACCACGGCGGCTACTTCGACTGGCCGCGCGGGAGCACGGCCGAGGAGGTCGCCGACGCGATGGGCGTCTCGTCGCCGACGTTCCACAACCACCTCCGGAAGGCTCAGCGCGCGCTCCTCGACGGCGTCTTCGAGGACGACGCGGAGCGGTCGCTCCGCGAGGGCGACGGTCCGGCGGCTCCGTCAGAGCGGTGAGCGCGCGCGTCGCCGGCCGTCGACGGTCGTTCCGCCGGACGAGCGCCGGCGACGCCGGCGTATCTATCACGATTTTTCGTATTTAGCGCCGGCGTTTATATGCCGATATGGGCTGGATACGACCGTACCATGACAGAGGAGGACGGCCAACTGGAAGCGAGACTCGCGGAACAGGAGGTATTCGAGCCGTCGGAGTCGTTCGTCGAGCAGGCGAACGTCTCCGACCCGGAGATGTACGAGGAGTTCGAGGAGAACTGGCCGGAGTGTTGGGAGGCGGCCGCCGACCTGCTGGAGTGGGAAACGGACTACGACCAGGTGCTCGACGACGGCAACCCGCCCTTCTACGAGTGGTTCACGGGCGGCGAGCTGAACGCGTCGGCGAACTGCCTCGACCGGCACCTCGACGACCGCGGCGACGAGGTCGCCATCGAGTGGGTCGGCGAGCCGGTCGACGAGGACGACCGGTCGTACACCTACGAGGAGCTCCACCGCGAGGTGAACGAGTTCGCCGCCGCCCTTCGGGAGCAGGGCGTCGAGGAGGACGACGTCGTCACGATGTACATGCCGATGATCCCGGAGCTGCCGGTCGCGATGCTGGCGTGCGCCAGGATCGGCGCGCCCCACAGCGTCGTGTTCGCCGGGTTCTCGGCCGACGCGCTCGCGACGCGGATGAACGCCGCGGAGTCGGAGTACCTCGTCACCTGCGACGGCTACTACCGCCGCGGCGACCCGCTCGACCACCTCGACAAGGCGAACGAGGGGCTCGCGGGCGTCGAGCACGACACCACGACCGTCGTCGTCGACCGGCTCGGCCCGAACGGCGACGATTTCGGTCACGACCTCGGCGACGACCAGATCGACTACGGCGACCTCGTCGCCGCCAACGAGGGCGCCGAGGTCGAGCCGGTCACCCGCGACGCCGAGGACATGCTGTTCCTGATGTACACCTCGGGGACCACGGGGGAGCCGAAGGGCGTGAAACACACGACCGGCGGCTACCTCTCGTGGGTGTCGTGGACCTCGCAGTCGGTCCTCGACATCGAGCCGGATGACACGTACTTCTGCTCGGCCGACATCGGCTGGATCACGGGCCACTCGTACATCGTCTACGGGCCGCTCGCGCTCGGCACGACGACGATGATGTACGAGGGGACCCCGGACTACCCCGAGCAGGACCGCCTCTGGGAGATCGTGGAGGAGTACGAGGCGACCCAGCTGTACACGGCGCCCACGGCGATCCGTGCGTTCATGAAGTGGGGCAAGCAGTTCCCCGACCGCCACGACCTCTCCTCGCTGCGGCTGCTCGGCACGGTCGGCGAGCCGATCAACCCGCGCGCCTGGAAGTGGTACTACACCCACATCGGCGACGAGGAGTGCCCCATCGTCGACACCTGGTGGCAGACGGAGACCGGCGGGATGATGATCACGACCCTGCCCGGGATCAAGGACATGAAGCCCGGCGCGGCGGGACCGCCGCTGCCGGGACTCGACGTCCAGATCCTCGACACGCTCGGCGAGGAGGTAGAGCCGGGCAAGGCCGGCTACCTCACCGTACAGAAGCCGTGGCCCGGCATGCTCCGGACGCTGTACAACAACGACGAGCGCTACATCGAGGAGTACTGGGCGGAGTACTCCGACACGGACAGCGACGACCCCGACGACTGGGTGTACTTCCCGGAGGACGGGGCCAAGATCGACGACGACGGCTACATCACCGTCCTCGGGCGCGTGGACGACGTGCTCAACGTCTCCGGTCACCGACTGGGGACGATGGAGATCGAGTCCGCCATCGTCGGCGTCGAGGGCGTCGCCGAGGCGGCGGTCGTCGGCGGCGACCACGACATCAAGGGCGAGGCGGTGTACGCCTACGTGACGACCGAGGACGGCTACGAGGGCGACGACGACCTCCGCGACGCGATCATCGCGGGCGTCGAGGACGCCATCGGCCCGATCGCCCGGCCGGAGCAGGTCGTGTTCACGCCCGACCTGCCGAAGACGCGGTCCGGGAAGATCATGCGTCGGCTGTTGGAGAACATCGCCGACGGCAAGGAGCTGGGTAACACCAGCACGCTCCGCAACCCGGAGATCGTCGAAGAGATTCAGGACAAGGCGTAGTTGGAACGCTAAAAAACTTAACAATAGATTAAACAATCATGACTGCTACGAACGATAAGATGGCAGAGACTGACACACAATCGCGACGTGACGTGCTCAAGACCGCTGGCGCCGCGGGCGCCGTTGGCCTCGCCGGGCTCGCCGGCTGTCTCGAAGGCGGCGGAGAAGGAGGCAGCGGCGGAGACGGCGGCGACTCGGAGTATCCGGCACTCGGCAACTACCCGATCGAAGGCGACACCGCCACGCTCGGGTTCAACGTCCCGCAGACCGGGCCGTATCAGGAGGAAGGCGCCGATGAGCTCCGGGCGTACGAGCTCGCGGCGGACCACCTCAACAACGGCGGCGGGTGGGTCGACCTGTGGGACGACCTCTCCGGTGACGGCGTCAACGGCTACGAGATCGACTACGTCACTGGTGACACGGCGACCGACGCCGACACCGCTCGCGAGTCCGCGTCGCGGATGATCGAGCGGGACAACGTGATCATGTTCAGCGGTGGCTCCTCGAGCGCGACGGCGATCGCCCAGCAAGGGCTCGGGCAACAGGAGAAGGTCCTGTTCATGTCCTGTCTGACCCACTCGAACGACACGACCGGGGGCGACTGTGTCAGGTACGGCTTCCGGGAGATGTTCAACGCCTACATGACGGGGCAGGCGCTCGCGCCGATCGTTACGGAGGAGTTCGGCGACGACAAGGACTTCTACCAGCTGTACGCCGACTACACCTGGGGGCAGACGGTGCAGCAGTCGATGCGCGACTTCTTCGAGAGCGAGGGTTGGAACGAGATCGACTCCGTTCCGACGCCGCTCGGGTCCGACGACTACTCGACGTTCCTCCAAGACGCGCGGGACTCGGGTGCGGACGTCCTCTTCTTAGACCACTACGGCCTCGACGGCTCGAACTCCGTCTCACAGGCCGTCGATCAGGGAATAAACGAGGACATGGAGATCGTCGTTCCGCTGTACAACGTTCCGATGGCGGCCGGTGCGGGCGGTGCCATCGAGGGCGTCTTCGGGACGGACGGCTGGGACGCGAACCTCGACAACGAGCCGACGCAGGTGTTCGCCGAGGCGTTCGAGGAGGAGTACGGTTCGACTCCGAGCTCTCCCGCGCGCCTGGCGTACTCGGCGACGCTGAATTACGCGGCCGCCGTCGAGCGCGCCGGGACGTTCTACCCGCCGGAAGTGATCCGAGAGCTCGAAGGTCACGAGTGGGGCAACGGCGGCATCGGCGACGAGATCATGCGCGAGTGCGACCACCAGGCCATGCGCGACATCTTGGTCGTCCGCGGCCTCCCCGAAAGCGAACAGGACGCGAACAGCGGCCGATACTGGGAAGTCGTTGAACAGTCGTCATATCCGGACGCGGTCGGATACGACTGTGACACCGGTCCGGCTGCCGAATGCGAGCTCGGTGACTACGGCGACGAATAGATCGCAGGCAGCACAGCCGCACAACGACTTTACTCATCAATTCAACACATGTACACCCACAGACACACGATGGAGGTGGACTCGTGAGCGTCGCCGGATCGATATTCGGCTTCGCCATCCAGACGCTCGCGGTTTCCTCGATATACATTCTCGTCGCCATCGGGCTGTCGATAACGCTCGGCACGCTCAAGTTCGTGAACTTCGCACACGCGGCGATGTACTTGGTCGGCGTTTACGTCGGACTCGCGATCGCGCTCAAGCTCCAGTTCTCCGGGGATATCGCGAGTCGCATCGGCCTCGAGAGCTTCGGCTTCGACCTGGGCTTCCTGGCCGCACTCGCTATCGTTCCGATCGTGACGTTCGGACTGGGATTACTGATGGAGCGGTTCGTCGCGCGTCCCTTCTACGACCGGCCGGACACCGACCAGATCCTTGTCACGTTCGGGATACTGTTGATCGTCCAAGAGCTGATCAGGGCCTTCGTCGGCGGCCGGTCGATCACGTTCTCGCGACCCGACTGGGCGGAGGGAGCGATCAGCCTCGGACCGCTCGGCACGTACGCCAGCTGGCGGCTCACGATCATCGGGATCACGGCGGTCCTCGTCCTGTCGGTGTACCTGTACATCGAGTACACTGACGTTGGACTCGCGGTTCGGGCGGGAACGGAGGACGCAGAGATGGTGAACCTGCTCGGGATTCGCGCGACGCGGCCGTTCCTCGTCATCTTCGGCGTCGGATCGGGACTGGCCGGCGCGGCGGGCGTCGTCGGCGGTCCCGTGTTCAGCGTCATCCCGGAGATCGGGGTCGGCGTCCTCGTCCCGGCCTTCCTCGTCGTCGTCGTCGGCGGCGTGGGTAGCATCGTCGGGTCGGTCGTCGGCGGCCTCCTGATCGGAGCCGTCGAGGTCGGGCTCCAACTGACCGCGCCGACGTGGTCGTCGGTCGGCATCTACATTCGCGCCGCGCTCGTCCTCCTGGTTCGTCCCGCGGGACTGATGGGCGTCGTGGAGGTGGACAAATGAGCGAACAGACCGAAACCGCGACGTCGCCCGAGAACACGGATACGGCCGGCCTTCTCGGCCGCTGGGACGAGCTTCGAGAGCGGGAGTCGTTCTCGATTCTGGGAGCGATCGTCTTCGTCATCGGCTTCCCGATGGTCTTCACGAACCTGCCGCTTTTCAACGGGTACATGTCGCTGGTGGAACTGATTTACGTCTGGTCGATTTTCGCTATCGGGTTCGACCTCCTGCTGGGATACACCGGGCTGCTATCGTTCGGCCACGCCGTCTTCTGGGGCGGCAGCGCGTACGCCGCCGGCCTCTTCAGCGCGAACTTCTACGGCGAACCGCTGCTGATGGTGCTCGTGGCGACGGTTACCGCGAGCGTGCTCGCGTTGGTTATCGGCCTCCTCTCGCTCCGACGCGGCGGGATCTACTTCGCGATCCTGACGCTCGCGTTCGGACAGATGATGTACTTCCTCGCCCTCGGTCCGCTCGGAGGTATCACCGGCGGCGAGGACGGGTTCACCGGCGTCGCCGTCGAACCGCTACTCGGGGCTCTCAGCTTGGAGCGAGAGTTCGCCGGCATACTCGGGACGTTGCTTCACGACATCTCGTACGTGCTGTTCGCCGGCTTCTTCGTGCTCACCGTCGCGGTCGCCGTTCGGATCGTCAGGTCGCCGTACGGGGCCATCTTTCAGGCGATCGCGGAGAACGAACAGCGCGTTCGGTTCCTCGGACTGAACGTCTGGCGGTACAAGCTCACCGCGTTCGTGCTCTCGGGTGCGTTCGCCGGCGTCGCCGGCGGGCTCCACACGATCCACGCCCAGTACGTCGCCGTCGGCTCGCTGTACTGGATCACGAGCGGCGACATCGTGATAATCACGGTGTTGGGCGGCATCGGCTCCATCTTCGGTCCGGTGGCCGGTTCGATCGCGTTCCTGTACGTCGAGAACATCATTTCGGGCGAGATCGCCTTCTGGCTCCTCGTCCTCGGCTCGCTCTTCGTCTCGGTCGTCTGGCTGTTCCCCGCGGGTATCTGGGGGATCGTCACCGGTATCCGATCGACCGTTCGCGAGCGGTTGTTGGGGGATGATTCCTAATGCTTCTGAAAACAAGCGGACTCACGAAACAGTTCGGCGAACTGACCGCGGTCGACGGCGTCGACCTCGAACTCAAGGAAGGGGAATCGATGAGTATCATCGGCCCGAACGGCGCGGGGAAGTCGACGACCGTGAACCTCATCACGGGACTGTTGAACCCCACCGACGGGACAGTGGAATATCGCGGCGAGGAGATCACCGGGAAAGAGCCCCACGAGATCGTCCAGAAGGGGCTGAGCAAGTCGTTCCAGACCGCGTCGATATTCCCCGATCTGACCGTCGAACGGAACGCGGTCGTCGCCTCGTTGGGCGCCGAACACGGCTCGTTCAGCCTGAATTTCTTCAAACGCCTCGCCGGGTACGACGAGGTCGCCGGGAGAGCCAGACAGACGCTCGAGGACATGGGGTTGTACGAACAACGCGATATCAAGGCCAAGTCGCTGCCGTACGGAGACAAGCGCCGACTCGAGATGGCGCTGGCGCTCGCGGGCGATCCCGACCTCCTCTTCCTCGACGAGCCGACCGCCGGCATGTCTCCCGACGAGACCGACGACACCGTCGACCTCATCCAGCGGATCAAGGAGGAACGGGGGGTCACGATCGTCCTCATCGAACACGACATGGAGATCATCTTCCGCGTTTCCGACCGCATCGCGGTGCTCAATCGAGGGGCGAAGATCGCCGACGGAACGCCCGACGAGATCCGCGGCGATCCCGGCGTTCAGGAGGCGTACCTCGGGGGTGTCGAGATATGAGCCTGCTCGAACTCGACGGCGTCAACTCCTACTACGGGGAGAGCCACATCCTTCGAGACCTGTCGATGGAGGTCGAAGAGGGACAGATCATCGCCCTGCTCGGCCGGAACGGGGCCGGGAAGACGACGACGCTGCGGAGCATCACGGGGTCGACCCCACCGGACATACGGAGCGGAACCGTCCGGTTCGACGGGACTGACATCACCGGCGACCAACCCGAGGACATCTCGGCGCGCGGGCTGTCCCTCGTACCGGAAGAACGACGGATGTTCTCGAATCTCACCGTCGCCGAGAACCTCCACGTTCCGGACATCTCCCAGAACCTCCTGAACCGCGTCGGGCGGTCGGTCGAGACCGGCGAGACCGGCGTCACCGACGAGGAGATTTACCAGCAGTTCCCCAGGCTCGACGAGCGTCGCGATCAGAAGGCCGGGACGCTGAGTGGCGGGGAACAGCAGATGCTCGCCATCGCTCGAACGCTCAAACAAGACACCGAGTTACTCATGTTAGACGAACCTTCCGAGGGGCTCGCCCCACAGATCGTACAAGACGTCTTGGACATCATTCAAGACATCGCCGACCAAGGCAAGACGATCTTGCTCGTCGAACAGAACGCGGCTGCGGCGATCAAGCTCGCCGATTACTGCTACGTCCTCGATCAGGGCAGCATCGTTTATCAGGGCACCTCGGCGGAGCTCGAGGCAAACGAGGACGTCAGACAGGAGTACCTCGGCGTATGAGTGACGCCACCTCTCCCGCCGCCGGGTCGTTCTCGCCCGAGGAACGGCTCGACGTGCTGGAGTCCGAGGGCGTCATTTCGGTCGACGGGGACCGGGTGACGTTGACGCTGGAGTTCGAGTCGACCCGCGGCATCTACCACGACTCCTACGCGGACGTCGACGAGGCCGAGTACCACGAGTCGGTCGCCGACGTCTTCGATATCGACCCCGACGAAGCCGCCGACCGCATCGAGGAACTCGGCGTTACCCGCGAGCAGTTCGTCGCGTTGCTCGCTCTCAACTCTCATTTTGAGGACGAATACCCGCTCGTCGAGCGGGCACATATGGCGATGATGGTCTCGGACATCGCTCCGCCGTCGCCGGTTCCGGAGGAGTTCGTCGAGATCGACGACGACAGTTACGGGGCGTTCCTCGACGAACACGACCGAGCGGCCGTGATCGTCTGGAAGCGGTTCTGTGACCCTTGTACCCGGTTGAAAGACGATCTCGACGAAGGGGACTGGCCGTTCCCGGAAGACGTCACTATCGCGGGGATCGACGGCGAGGACACGGTCGAGTTCCGGCGGGCGTTCGACGTCGAGGCCGCCCCGTCAGTGCTGCTGTTCGAGGACGGAGAGCGTCGCGAACTGCTCCGCGGCTACCACCCATCGGCCGCCATCGCTGACGCCTGCGTCGACGTTTACGGGGAGTAAGCTACCACGGCCTTACTCGTTTTCGGGACCTGCCGAGGACACGGTCAGAGGAGACCGCTCTGCGACTGCTCGAACAGATTGTAGACCGGAGGATGTTGATCGTGGCTCGCACCCGGTGAACCCCGCGAACGTCAGACCGGTCCGCCAGGGGGCAGACGTGAGTAACGGACGGGCTGCTCCCAGTCCGAGGTGCCAATCGATAGACGATGGAGAGACATTTCCGAATAAAATCGTAAAAACAGGCGGGGGTCAACGAGGCATAGTACGGTACCTTATCGCAAGCCACAGTGCCTCGCCGGAGACGGCGAGAAGGCGGCGTCGGCGCCGGCGCCCGCGTTGCGCACGGACCGGTCTTCGTCGAGCGCTTCGCTTACCGCCCTCATCCGGCGAGATCGCGGATGTCGGACACGTCGAGCAGCCGCTCTCCC
>ERZ1034573.55-NODE-55-length-28694-cov-28.190963_pt1 | contig 28694 bp, 26 predicted proteins | sample MGYA00520641_ERZ1034573 | MGnify/ENA primary metagenome ERZ1034573 (study PRJEB33760, sample SAMEA4777724) | hypersaline lake metagenome | biome: hypersaline environment; feature: brines | place: Spain | collected 2014-08 | depth 0 m ...
TCCGACGACGGGTCGAGCGACGGCGGCACCTCCGACGGGAACACGACCGACGACGGCACGAGCGGCGGAGACTCGACGGACGGGAACACGACCGACGACGGGTCGACCGACGGAAATACGACCGACGGGAACACGACAGACGACGACGATGACGACGGGGGACTGCTCCCGCTGTCCGCCGACTGACCCGGCTTCGTTCCGGCGCCAGAACCTTCTTAGCTCGCCGCGGCCGCGTTCCGGCATGGCAACCGACGCCCAGCAGGCGTGTTTCGAGGCGGGGATCAAGTTCGGCTCGCTGTACCACCAGTTCGCCGGCACGCCGATCAGCCCGTCGAGCACGCGGAGCATGGAGACCGCGATGGCGGAGTCGATAGAGAACCAGCCGCACTGCGAGGCGGTCGACGTGACGATCCACGACGACCGCGTGGCCGACGCCATCGACCACGAGAACGGCTACACCGAGCTCACCGGCTCGCTGATGGACGTCGAGATGCGGATCGCGTACGAGGGCGTCACGGTCCGCACGCGGATGGCGATGGAGGACGGCTACCCGCTGATGGAGCTGGTCTCCGTGGCGGAGTGAGCCGACGCGCTCCCCGAGGTGATCGTCGATCGGGCCCGCGACCGCGGCATCGACTGTACGACGTCACAGCTCCACCTGACGAACGGCGCGACGAACGCGATAGACACGGTGTGTCAGACCTTCCTCGACCCCGGCGACACGGTGTTCGTCGAGTCGCCAACGTTCATGGGCGCGCTGCGGCTGTTCCGCAACTACGGCGTCGACATCGAGGGGTGCGAGATGGACGCCGACGGGCTCGACGTCGAGGCCCTCGCCGACGAGCTCGCCGCCCGCGACGCGGCGGGCGAGCCGCTCCCGAAGCTGCTGTACACCATCCCGAACTTCCACAACCCGACCGGCGTGACGCTCTCCGCCGAGCGCCGCAGGCGGCTCCTCGAACTGGCGGGGCGTGCTGAAAGACGTCACGCTCCCGATCATCTCGCCCGCCATCGCCGCGGGCTTCGTGTTCGCGTGGCTCCGCTCGTTCGAGGACTTCATCCGCGTCTTCTTCGTCGGCGGGACGATGGACGCGCTCACGAAGGAGATGTACGGCATGGTGGTGTACTCGCAGGGGACGGAGGCGATGGACCCGATGGCGACGATCATCGTCTTGGTCGTCAGCGCCGCGCTGGCCGTCGCGATCAACTTCCGAGACATCCTCGAGTACGTCTGACCGGTCCGGGCGGTCCTTTTATTCCGGCCCCGTTCTCGACGCCATCCGACGCCAGTCCCGGCGCCGGCGACCAGACGTGCGCGCGGAGTCTCGACGTCGCGACGGGGGTGACGATAGAGAACCAACCGCACCGCGAGGCGGGTGACGTGACGCCCCGCGGCGACCGGGTGGCCGACGCCATCGATCGGGGAACGACGACACCGAGTCCACCGGTCCCCCGACGGACGCCGAACTGCGGATCGCTTACGAGGGGTCGTCGGCACGCGGATGGCGACGGAAGGCGACCAACCCGCTGGCGGCGCCGGTCGAGGTGGTCGAGACGGCGGAACCCGGCCGGTGACCGGCGACCGCTCGCTCCCGGCGAGACGCGGTCAGCGCTCGTAGGCGTACACCGACTCCGGCTCCGGGAAGAACGCGCTCGGGTCCTCGTGTTCGATCGACCCGAGAGCCGTCCCGTCGACCTTCTTCACGTGCGTGTACATGCGTCCGCGGTCGAGGGCCGTCCTGACGAGCGGCGCCGCGAACCGGAGTCGGAACGTGCCGGCGACGAACATCGCGATCTGCTCGTCGTGGTCGAGACACTCGGTGACGATGAACCGAACCCCCTCACCGTCGGCCTGATACACTCCGATCTCGTCGAAGTCGGCACGTTCGGACAGCGCGACGAACTCGTCTTCGACGTCGCCCGGAACGACGTAGCTCAGCCCCCACTCGTCCGTCTCGCCCGTGTCCGGCGACTTCGGCGTCGTGTCCCCCGCCGCGACCGTGAACGTCTCGTATCCGGCCTCCTCGCGGTCGGCGGCCATCGCCTTCATGTCCTCGACCGTCCGCTGTAGCCCCGTCTTGGACTGTTCAACCGACCGTGCGCGCCGCTCGGCGTCGTCCGCGTCCCGTCCGTTCGGGTCCGTTCGAACCATGCTCTCGCACTGTCACAGAGAGGTAAAACGCTTGTGCGCTTCAGACGCCGACGCCTGCGACGAGTTCGAGCAACAGCGACACGCCCAACACGACCAGGCTCGTCACGAACGCCTTCACGTTGCGGCTCACTCGCTCTTCGAACGGAATCGCTCGCTCGCGGAGCGGGGGAAGCCGCATGAGTCTGGTCTCGACGTCCCACGCCTCGTCGGTGTCGAGGGTGACGCGTTCGCGGTCACGACGCTTCGACTTGGGTTGAATGGCTAACGAGCCCAGACCGAACAGCGCGAACCCGACGACGAACAGGACGTACTTCAGCGTGATCAGGCCGTCACCGAACGCGAAGGCGACGACGGCGCAGGCCCCGACGACGGCGGCCGACGCGGCGCCGACCCAGACGGCGAACTCGCTGATCCGGTCGGCGTTAGTCGCTGTCCGCACGGCGCGTAAGCACGGGGTCTACGTCCTCGTACTCGTCGGAGTGCCGGTGACAGTAGCTGTACCGACCCGACGCGGACACCTCGTACATCTCGGGCGGTTCGTCGTCACAGACGCTGGCGAACTCCTCGTAGAGGTGTTCTTGCGCCTCCGTCGGCCGCCCCCGTTTGACCATCTCGACAGCGGTCTGGATCTCCTCGTCGACCCGCTCAGGCACCTCGATGCCGTCGAAGGTGTCCGCCCTGCTCTCCTCGATGTCGTCGAACCGGTCGAATCGGTCGAACTGCCGCCTGACTCGGTCCCCCGTCGAGAGCGCGATGCGAGCGCGCTCGCGGACGACCTCCCTGAACCGCTCGATCCCCTCCCAGAGGTCCTCGTCGAGGTCGGCGTACGACTCCGGCTTGATCTTCGCCGGGCAGCGCGTCGAGAGGTTACAGCCCGCCGGCGCGTCGCTCGGACTCGGGGGCGTCCCCGAGAGCGTTATCCGGCGAGACGTCTTGGTCGGGTCTGGCTCCGGAATGGCAGACAACAGCGACTGCGTGTACGGGTTCGACGCGTCCGTGAACAGTTCCTCCGCTTCGCCCATCTCCATGATCTTCCCGAGGTACATCACGGCGACGCGGTCGGAGATGTACCGGACCACGGAGAGGTCGTGGGCGATGAGCAGATAGGTGAGGTTGAACTCCTCTTGGAGGTCCTCGAGGAGCTTGATGATCTTCGCCTGAACGCTCACGTCGAGCGCGGAGACCGGCTCGTCGAGGACGAGGAAGTCCGGTTCGAGCGCGAGCGCGCGAGCGATCCCTATCCGCTGACGCTGGCCGCCGGAGAACTGGTGAGGGTACCGGAAGTAGTGCTTGTCGGGAAGACCGACCGCGGACAGCAGATCGAGCACCCGCTCGCGGCGGTCGTTCATCGTCTTCCAGTCGTGCGCGTCGAGCGGCTCCCGAATGATCTCTCCGACCGTCATCCGGTCGTTCAGGCTGGACTCGGGGTCTTGGAACACCATCTGGGCGTTCTTTCGCCACTCCTTCAGATCCTTCCCGGAGAGCGTCGTGATGTCCGTGCCGTCGTATCTGATCGAGCCCTCGGTGGCGTTTTCGAGCGCCAGCATGGTGCGCCCGAGGGTGCTCTTTCCACACCCGGACTCGCCGACCAACCCGACCGTCTCGCCGCGCTCGATCTCGAAGGAGACGCCGTCGACCGCCTTCACCGGCGGGTCGGCGAACATCCCGTCGCCTCCGTAGTACTTCTTCAGCCCCTCGACTTCCACCAGTACCTCCGACTCCTCGGCTGGAGCCGACTGCTCGACTGCGTTGCTCATGAGTGTTCCTCCGTACTCTCGTTCGCTATTTCGACGTGTTTCTCCACGCGCGCCGTCTCGCTCAGATCGTCAGGGTACAACAGACACGCCGCCGTGTGGTCCTCGGCGTCACCGACGGCAACGTGCTGCGGCGGTACCTCCTCGCAGTCGTCGAACGCCTTCGGACACCGGGGCGCGAACCGACAGTGATCGGCCGGCTCGTTCGGCGTCGGAACCTGTCCCTCGATCGTTTCGAGCCCGTCCGCACGAGAGTGTTCGCCCGGAATAGACCTGAGCAGCGCCCGCGTGTACGGGTGATGCGGATTCCCGAACAGCTCTTCGACGGGCGCCTTCTCGACGATCTGTCCCGCGTACATCACGTTCACGCGGTCCGCGATGTCAGCGATGACTCCCATGTCGTGGGTGATGAACAGTATCGACAGCCCGCGCTCTTCCTGTAGCTCCTTCAGGAGGTCGAGGATCTGCGCCTGGATCGTCACGTCGAGCGCGGTCGTCGGCTCGTCGCAGATCAGGAAGTCGGGGTCACACGCCAGCATCATCGCGATGACGGCGCGCTGGCGCATTCCGCCGGAGAACTCGTGCGGGTACTCGTCCAACCGACGCTTGGCGTCCGGAATGCCGACGGCTCGGAGCAGTCTCGTCGCCTCCTCGGTCGCCTCCTCGCCCGTGATGTCGCGGTTGACCGCGAGCGACTCACGGATCTGGTTGCCGACGGTGTAGACCGGGTTAAGCGACTGCTGCGGGTCCTGAAAGACCATTCCGATCCCGCTCCCGCGGATCGACTGGTACTGCTTCTCCGAGAGGTCGGTGAGCTCCTGTCCGTCGAACGAGATCGACGACTCCGGGAGCACCTTCCCCGGTGACTCGATCAGCCCCATGATCGAGCGGGCGGTGACGCTCTTGCCGGACCCAGACTCGCCGACGATTCCGACCGTCTCGCCGCGACCGACGTCGAAGCTCACCGAGTCGACCGCCCGAATCGTTTCGTCGTCCGTGTAGAAGACCGTTTGGAGGTCTCTGACGGAGAGGATCGGATCCTCGCGGCCGTCCGTGGCGTCCGTGCTCGCGCTCTGTGATCGGGCCATCACGCACCACCTCCGGCGGCCGCCTCCTCGCCCTCGCCGGTCTCGACCTCCGGATCGATGGCGTCGCGGATTCCGTCACCGAGGGCGTTCATTCCGGTGACGAGGAGCACGATCATCAGCCCGGGGATCAGCGAGATGTGCCACGAGGGCGACGAGACGTAGCTCTGCCCGGCCGATATCGCCCGCCCCCAGGCGGGCGTCGGGGGTGATATCCCCAAGCCGTTACCGAGGAACGACAGCGCCGAGAGGCTGATGATGATCCCGCCGACGGACATCGAGGCGTAGACGAGCAGGTACCCGAGGACGTAGGGGAGCATGTGCTTTTGCATGATGTTCCGCGGCCGTTGGCCGTAGCTCTCCGCGGCGCGGACCCAGTCTTCCTGCGCGACCTGTAGCGCCGGGCCCCGAACCGCCCGCCACAGGAACGGCCACGTTGTGAACGCGAATATGAGCGCCAACAGGAACCCGCCGTCGAGTACCGCCCCGAGCCACGTGTTCGCGAAGACCGCGCTCATCATTATCAGCAACAGCAGCTGTGGCACGGAGACGACTCCGTCCGCGACCGTGAGTATCCCGAGGTCGAGCGACCCGCTGTAGTACGCGGACAGCATCGACAGCGTCATGGCCACCACCGCGGCCCCCGTGATCGCCATCCCCGAGACGATCATCGTGATCCTGGCGCCGCCCATCATGAACGTGAACAGGTCGCGGCCGTTCGGGAGCGTTCCGAACGGGTGGAAGCGGCCGTAGTCGTCGTAGGTCATCACGCCCACGTTGGTATCGACCGCACCCTTCGACTTCGAGTTGAAGTTGGCGTCGCCGGCGAACACCGTCTCGACCGTCCCTTCCTCCGAGAGGTACTGGATCTGGCTCTCCTCGCCGTAGGGGCTCTGGATGTTCTGACTGACCGTCGAGGGAGCCAGCGCGGACCCGAACGTCGCCATCGTCAGGAACACGACCAACACGATGATTCCGAACTGTCCCCAACGGTGTCCACGGAGATTGTTGACGATGTCGTCCGTCGGAGTCCAGTCGGACTCGCGGTAGTGGTCGCGGTAGACGAGCCACCCGCGGAACGCCCAGTAGGCGGTAAAGAGCGCGTACGCCATGATGAGCGTGAACCTGAGAGCCCATGCGACCGCCGGCTGAAGCCCGAGGAAGGTGCCCTGCCACGCGCCGTTCGGGGTCTGATGCCCCTGGTTCGGGATGACCTCGCGGCTGAACAGCGTCGGCAGCTCGCCGAGCGTCCCCCCCACGCTGCGGAGCATCCCGACCACGCCGGCCTGGAAATCGGTCACCACCTGTGCGAGTCCGGGCGAGACGAACCCCACGACGATGTCGATGAGGGCGGTCACTCCGAGGACCAACGCGTCGAGCATGCCGACCAGGATCCCCCCCCACGTGGCGAACTCGACGGCGAGCAACACGAACATCGGAACGGCCCACCACACGAACGGCTCCGGGTTCTCCGCGATACGGGCGGTGAGCGACAGATTATCGCGGTGTGTCAGTTCCTCTCGAATCGACTCGGTGGAATGTCTATCGGACATGTTACTCACTCTCTCCAAGGCTGATTCGCGGGTCGATGTACGTGTACAGGAGGTCTTGGCTGATGTTGAAGAGGATCTGGATCACGATGAAGATGAACACGAGAGCCATCACCAGCGGGATGTCCGGCCCCAGCACCGCGCTGAAGAAGAGATTCCCGAGACCGTTGATACCGAACACCGACTCGACGAGGACGGATCCCCCGATCAGCAGGTAGAACTCGCCCATGACGACGGGCAGAAGCGGGATGATCGCGTTTCGGCCGACGTGTTTGGCGATGATCCGACGGGGTGACACGCCCTTGGCCTTCGCCGTCTCGACGTACTTCGAGTTGATGCTCTCGAGCACCGCCGTCCGTCCGATCCGTACCTCGTTACCCATCGACGACGATCCGAGCACGAGCGCCGCGGGCAGTATCCACTTGAACGCGACGAACATCGGGCCGGGATTGGGTACCGGAATGAACAACAGCTCCAGGTACGGGATGCCGCTGAATATCTCCACGTTGGTGAACAGGTTGCCCAGCGCATCGGGGGTCCCGCTGACCTGCGTCTCGACGATCGCCGTGCGGTAGAAACTGAGGGCGCCACCGGCGGTGATCAGCCCGGAGATGATGACGGCGAGCCAGAAGTTCGGCATCGCGCGCCAGATGATCCCGAACCCCGAACTCGCGTAGTCGCGGAACGTGTTCGCGCGCAGGCCGGCGTACAGCCCGACCGGGACGCCGACCCCGAGCGCGATGACGACCGACCAGAACCCGAGCCAGAGCGTCGCGGGCATCCGGTTGATGATGAGCGTGGTGACGGGCGTCTCGCGCTGGATGACCCACGAGTCACCGAAGTCGAGCAGGAACAGGTCGCTGACGACTCGGAAGTACTGTTCCCACAGGGGAACGGGGTTTCCGGCCGAGTCGATGTAGTTCAGCGCCATCCGGAGCTGTCGGATGTCCGCCGGCGTCGCCTGTCGACCGAGGATGCTCCCGACGGGGTCGATCGGCCCGAGGTAGAGGATCAGAAACGACATCGTGATCCCGAATATCATCACCGGGATCGCGAGTCCTAACCGCTTGAGTATGTAGACGCCTCGATTCATGCTCCGATCACCGGGCCGGGAACCGATGTCCCGCCGACGGGTTGAGGCTGGGAGGACTGATTAGCCGGGGCCGGCCCGCACGAATGTAACACGGTCCGGACGCGCCGCGTGCGGCTTGTCGGTGCCGTCAACGACTGTCGATCGTTCGTCGAATCTGTGGGACGCAAACGTAATGGACTGATACTGGTGGCCATTCTTAACCATATCGATCAAACGACCGAGAGGGAGGCCGAACGGCCGGTTCGAAGCCGATAAACGACGCTGTCGCGGGTTACTCGCCCTGCCAGTGGTTGGCGTACCCGTCACCGCCGCCGGGGAAGACCTGCGGGGGCGTGAGGTGGTACGCGGACTCGCCGCGGCCCTTGAACACGCTCTCGACGAAGTCGTCGCGCGTCATCACGTACGCCATCGCCTTCCGGACCGGCTTGGGCACGTTCTCCATGTTGAACCCGACGTAGAACGTGTCGATGGTCGGCGTCCGCGACATGTTGACCGTCTTGTCGTTCCCGAGCGGCCCGTACGTTCCGGTCTGCTGGGCGCCGTCTTGGCTCGTCAGGTCGATGAGCCCGGGATCGAACTGCGAGGTCGGGATCCCGCCGGCGTCCGCGTTCTCGTTGAGGAACCGATTGTAGATCGCGTTCGGATCGCTGAGGATCGCGTCTTGGACGTTGTCGATCGCCGGCGCATCGCCGTGGTAGTCCCCGAACGCCGAGGCACGGAACTCGCCGCCGACGCCGGACTCCCACTGCTCGAAGACGAACGGACCGCAGCCGACCGGGTTCGTCGAGAACTCCTGGAAGGTCATGTCGCCGTCGTACCCTTCGATGTCGCCGACGATGCCCTCGGGGACGGCCGAGAACGCCGAGTAGCTGAGCACCTCGAGCGCGTAGCCGAACGGCTCGCGGAGCGTGACGGTGAAGGTGTAGTCGCCGGTCGCTTCGACGGCGACCGACTCCGGCACGACGTTCCCGTCCTCGTCCTCCTCGCGGTCGATGTTCAGGACGCTGATCGGGAAGTAGGTGTTCGTCGAGTTCGAGGACTCGACGAGCCGTCGGATCGAGTAGACCATATCGTCCGCGGTCACCTCTCCGTAGTCGCCGTGGAACTGGATTCCCTCCTTGAGGGTGAACTCGTACTCGGTGAGGTCGTCGTTCGTGGAGTAGTCCTCGATCAGGAGCGGTTCGACCTCGACCGTCCCGTTGACGTAGTTGAACGGCGCGTCGAACATGTCCATGATCTTGGCGCCGCTCGCCGTGTTCCCCGAGGCGATCGGGTCGAGCGCGTTGAACGTCGCGGACGTCCCGTTCAGCGTGCTGCTGCCTTCGAGCCCGCGGACGGACGTGCTGGTCTTCGCCCGGGACGCGCCCATCCCGCCCGGCGGGTCGTAGTCGACTCGGTCGTACCAGAACAGGTCCTCGACGCTGTGGTACACCGGGAGCAGCGCCGCGGACTCCCAGAGCAGCTTCTCCAGCCGGAGGGTCGCGTCGCCGCGTGCGCTTGCCGCCTCGTCGGTGTTCTCCGGATTGCCCGAGATCCCCGCGAACGCCTCCGTCATCGCGCTACGGACTTGGGGGTCGGTGTAGGAGTCTTCGCTCCAGAACAGCCGTGCGCCGTTCGGCGACGCCCCTTCGGCGTCGTAAACCGTGTTGTCCGGATCGACCAGCTGCGTGAAGTTCCTGATCCCCGGGTAGTCCGCGATCCAACCGAGGGTGAACGCGTCCATCTCGCCTTTCTCGGTCCGCTCGAGGAGGGCGCCGAAGTCGGCCTTGCTGATGTTCATATCGATGTAGACCGACTCGAGGCGGGCTCGGAGCGTATTCGCGATCTCCTCCCACGCCGGCGAGTTGTACTGGAGCCAATCGAGGCTGAACCGGTTGTCGGGCCCGTACCCGGCCTCTTCCATCGCCGCTCGGGCCTCCTGGATCCGGTTCTCGTTCGCTCCGTACGGGTACGAAGACGGGAGTTCCAACTCGCCGTCGTCTCCGTCTCCGCCGTCGTCTCCGTCTTCGCCGTCGGATCCGTCCATTCCGTCTTCGCCGTCGGATCCGTCTCCGCCGTCGCCGCCGTTCCCGGAACAGCCCGCGATGCTAGCCGTGAGTGCCGACGCTCCAGTCACTCGGAGGAACTGGCGCCGTTTGAAATTGTCTTTGTCAGACATACACACTTGATCCCTAAGCACAATAATTAACGCTTTCGATATAATGAGTTATCGGTACTCGATCTCCCCGTTCGGACCGAGCTTTTTCACCGGATCCTGAACCTGTGCCCCCACTCGTTACGTGCTGTGCGAGATGGCAAGAATCCGACCCTTGTCCCGATCGGAGGCTTCCGCCACGACCCAAACGAGCGTCCGTCGCCGCCGTCCGCCGACCCGAACCCTTAGTACCGCGACACGCGTACCGCGACCCGAACGGCGACCGACGCCTCGTCCCTCCCGGTTTCAGAGCCCCACATGGTCGACAGACGCCACGACAGTTCGACGGACCGCACCGGCTTCGACGAGACGAAGAACTACCTCTCGAGCGCCCTCGGTCGCGTCGTGCCCCGGTCGGTGGCGCGGCGCGCGGTCGACGTCGCCGTCAGCACGGACGCCGCCGAGTACGCGCCCGACGAACCGGTCACGATCACCGTCGCGATCCGCAACCGACTGCCGGTTCCGGTCGAGGTTCCCACCTCGACCCGCCGCGCGTGGGGCTGGGCGGTCGACGGCGTGTTAGAGGCCACGGACGAGCGGCTCTACGTGCGCGCCGAGGAGTCTACGCTCGCGTTCCGGGCCGGGGAGACGAAGCGGGCGACGGCCACCTGGAACGGCCGCTTCCGCCGGACCGACGGCGACGGCCTCGACCGCTCCGTCCGCGCCGACCGGGGGGAACACACGATTTCGGCGTTCGTTCCGGTCCCCGACGCCGACGAGCGTCACGAGGACAGCGTTCGGATACGGATCCGATAGCCGGCGACCCCCGGTCGGCTCCGCACGTCTTCAGAAAAAACGCGGCGGCGGGCCGCTCAGTCGTCCGCCTCGGGCGTGCCGAGGCGCGCCGCGCCGTCCAACGCGCTCTCGTCGACGGCGCTGGCGACCGCCTCGTCGCGGCGCAGGTGACACGCGGCGTAGTGGCGGCCGTCGGTCAGGGCCGACTCGACCTCGTAGGCCGGCTTCGCCGTCGCGCAGACGCTCTCGTCCGCGAACCGCTCGGTGAGGATCGCCTCGGCGTCGTCCCACTCGTCGCGCTGGATGTGGCCGAGCGCCTCGTCGAGCAGCGTGCCCGCGTCGCCGCTCGGTACGCCGTCGTCGAAGTACCGACCGCGGAGCGCGTCGGGATCGGTCTCCTCGAACGCCCGGCGCTTGACCGCCCGCTGGAACCGCACGACGTTCCGCCACGTCTCGTCCGTCATGTCGTACGCCTCCGGCTGGATCAGCTTCGGACACCGCGTCCGGAACCGGCAGCCCGAGGGCGGGTCGATCGGCGACGGAACGTCGCCGGACAGGAGCTCGTCGCGGCCGCCGCTCCGCGGATCCGGCACCGGGATCGCGTCGAGCAGCGCCCGGGTGTACGGGTGTCTCGGGTTCTCGAACAGCTCCTCCTTGTCGGCCAGCTCGACGATGTTGCCGAGGTACATCACCGCCACCCGGTCGGAGATGTGCCGGATGACGCTCAGGTCGTGCGCGATGAAGAGGTACGTCAGGTCGAACTCCTCTTGCAGCTCCTCCATCGTGTTGAGCACCTGCGCCTGGATCGAGACGTCGAGCGCCGACACCGGCTCGTCGCAGACGATGAAGTCGGGGTTCACCGACAGCGCCCGCGCGAGGTTGACGCGCTGGCGCTGCCCGCCGGAGAACGCGTGGGGGTACCGGTTGTAGTGTTGCGGGTCGAGCCCCACCTTCTCTAACAGCTCCTTGGCGCGCGCCTCGCGCCCCTCCTCGTCGAGCATCCCGTGGGCCTGCATCGGCTCCTCGACGATCGGACCGACCTTCATCCGCGGGTCGAGCGACGACTGCGGGTCCTGAAAGATCATCTGCATGTCCTTCCGCATCCGCCGCAGCGGCTCGCCGGACAGCGACGCGAGGTCCTCGCCCTGGAAGTAGACGCTCCCGCTCGTCGGTTCGAGCAACCGGAGGACGGTCCGCGCGAGCGTCGACTTCCCGCAGCCGGACTCGCCGACCAGCCCGAGCGTCTCCCCCTCCTTGATGTCGAAGCTCACGCCGTCGACCGCGCGCACGTTCGACGACGACCGGGTGACGTACGGGAACTCGTCGTCGAGGCCCACGCTGCCGAGGAGGCCGCTGTCGTTGTCGAAGTACTTGCACAGGTCGCGGACCTGGAGCAGGGCGTCGGGGTCCGACTCGGCGGGGCCGACCCCGCTCATTCCGCCTCACCCCCCGTCTCCGTGAGGCCGGCGGAGAACCCGCTCCCGGTCTGCGTCTCGATCGCCGGGCTGTCGTCGTAACCGACGTCGAACGCGTCGTGTTTCACGCACGCGCCCGTGTGCGTCGCCGCGCCCTCGTCGCTCAGGTCCCGCAGGTCCGGGTGGACCTCGCGGCACACCTCCCGGGCCTCGGGGCACCTGGAGTGGAACCGGCAGCCCGAGGGCGGGTTGATCGCCTCGGGCATCACCCCCTCGATCGGCCTGAGCTCGTCGACCGTCTTGTCCGGTCGCGGCATCGAGTCGAGCAGCGCCGACGTGTACGGGTGCTTCGTGTCGTAGAACAGGTCGTCCACCTCGGCCTGCTCGATGATCTCGCCGAGGTACATCACGTTGACCCGGTCGCAGATCTCCGCGACGACGCTCATGTCGTGGGTGACCCAGATGAACGACGTGTCGTACTTCTCTTGTAGGTCCGTCACCATCTCGAGGATCTCGCCTTCGACCGTGACGTCGAGGGCGGTCGTCGGCTCGTCGGCGATGATCAGGTCCGGCTGGCACGCGAGCGCCATCGCGATCAGCACGCGCTGGCGCATCCCCCCGGAGAACTGGTGCGGATACTCGTCGTACCGGGACTCCGGCGCGGGGATCCCGACCTCCCGGAGCATGTCGATCGCCTCCTCTCTCGCCTCGTCCGGGTCGAGGTCGCGGTTGATCTCGATGAACTCGCGGAGCTGCCCCCCGACGGTGAAGACGGGGTTCAGCGACTCCATCGGGTCCTGGAAGATGATCGCGATCTCGCGGCCGCGGATCCGTTTGCGCATCTCGGACTCGGTGAGCATCTCGTCTCGCGGCCGCAGTTCGCCGGCGCCGTCCTCCTCGAGCCCGAAGATCGTCTCGCCTTTGAACTCGATCTCGCCGCCGACGATCTCGCCCGGGCTGTCGACCAGCCGGAGGATACTGGAGGTCGCGACGGACTTGCCCGCGCCGGACTCGCCGACGAGCCCGACGATCTCTCCCTCGTACACGTCGAAGGAGATCCCGTCGACGGCGCGGACCGTCCCGTCTTCGGTGAAGAACTGTGTCTTGAGATCGCGTACGCTGAGTAGTGGTTCGGTCATATCAGTTGTTTATCCGCGGGTCCAGGGCGTCTTGGAGGCCGTCGCCCAAGATGTTGAAGCCGATGACGGTGATCAGGATCGCGATGCCGGGGAAGAGGCTGAACGTCGGGGCCGGGAGCATGTAGTTCCGCGACGCCGAGAGCATCTGCCCCCACGACGGCGTCGGCGGCTGCGCGCCGAAGCCGAGGAACGAGAGCCCGGCGACGATGAGGATGCTCACCCCGATCTGGAGCGTCGCCTGGACGAGCACCGGGGCGAAGCTGTTCGGGATGACGTGCCGCAGGATGATGTTCCGGTCTTTCACGCCCGCCGCGCGGGCGGCCTCGATGTAGTCCTCCTCGCGGACGGAGACGACGCGGGAACGGATCAGCCGGTTGAACACCGGGACGGACGTGATCCCCACGCCGATCATCGCGAAGCTGAGGTCCCGCCCGAATGCGGTCATGAACGCGATGACCAACACGAGGAACGGGATCGCGTAGATGGTCTCCGTGACGCGCTGGAGCACGTCGTCGATCCAGCCCCCGTAGTAGCCCGACACCGCGCCGATCAGCGTGCCGCCGACGAGGCCGATCGCCGTGGCCATGAACCCGACGGTGATGGCGATCCGCGTGCCGTAGAACAGCCGGCCGAGGATGTCGCGGCCGCGGTGGTCGGTCCCCATCGGGTGTTCGAGCGTGCCCTGCCCGTACTGGTTCTCCATCCCGACCGGCGGGAGGAGCCGCCGGACCTGTTCGGGGTCCTGGACCGGGCTGTACCAGATCGCCTCCGCGACGCCGTAGTCGAAGACGTAGTAGTCGAGCGAGCCGAGCACCGCCACGAGCGTGATGAACCCGACGGTGTAGATCCCGATCCGGGCCGTCGTGTCGCGTTTCACCTGCCGCAGGGTGTACCGGAGGCCGACGCGGGCCTCGACTTCTCCGGCACCCGTTCCCTCCGTGTCCGTCGAGCCGTCGGTCGCTGAGTCTGTTTCGGTAGCCATTATGTCTCGTCACCGTAGGCGACGCGGGGGTCGATGTAGGCGTACGCGATGTCGGTGATGATGACGCCGACGACGAACGCGACGCCGAACATGAACGTCGTCCCCATGATGAGCTCGTAGTCCTGGTTGTTGATCGCCGTGATGATCAGCCGGCCCATCCCCTGGATCTCGAAGACGGTCTCGGTGAGGACCGCCCCGCCGAGCGCCGTCGAGAGGCCGAGGCCGACGATCGTGATCACGGGCAGCTGTGCGACCTGGAAGGCGTGTTTGCGGACGATCTTCGACTCGGAGACGCCGTAGGCGCGGGCGAGCTTGACGTACTCGCCCTGGAGCGACTCCACCATCGACGACCGTTCGATCCGCGTGATCTGCGCCATCTGGAGCGTTCCCAGCGCCACCATCGGCATCGCGAGGTGGTACAGCGACGTCCGCAGGACCTGGAGCTGCGTCTCCGCGCCCCTGACGTCGGCCGGCGACGCCCACGGCACCGGGAGCCCCCGCGCCGGGAACCACCCCAAGTAGAACGCGAAGACGATGATGAGCATGAGGCCGATCCAGAACGACGGCGTCGACACGCCGATGAGCGAGACGATCCGCGAGACGTGGTCGGCGGGCTTGTTGCGCCGCTTCGCCGAGATGACGCCCAGCGGTATCGCGGTCACGATCGCGAAGACGAACGCCGACACGGTGAGGTACAGCGTCACCGGGAGCCGGAGCATGATCATCTCGAGGACCGGCCGGTCGTAGTAGATGCTCTGCCCGAGGTCCCCGGTCGCCACCCCGGCGAGGTAGGTCAGGAACCGCTGGTACGCCGGGCGGTCCAGCCCGTACCGCGCCCGGATCGCCTCGACCTGTTCCTGTGCCGGGCTGGGCCCCAGCATGATCTCGACCGGGTCCCCCGGGATCTGGTTCGCGAGGAAGAACGTGATCGTGATGATACCGATCAGTACCGGGATCGCCTGTGCGAGCCGCCAAAGTGTGTACCGTAAGAGCCCCATCTGTGTGGTTGCTATCGTCGATGTTCTTGGACGATTATTTAGTGTGCCCGATTTTTGCCGCTTTCGCCGCGCCGCTGTTCCTCGAAGCGTTCGAACCGGAGTCAGACTGACCGCGTTCCGGTTTCGAATCGGTGCGGACGAGGCGGTTCGAGGCCGAACCGTCGCTCGACCGGACCGCTACCTGACCGAACCGTTACTCGACCGCGACGTTGTTGTGCCCGGTGAAGAGCTGGATCTCGCTGGAGATGGCGTGGGAGCTGAAGTCCGACACGCTGTTGTGGATGCCGTAGGAGTTCTTGAGGTTGTACGCCGGGATGTGGACGCGCCCCTCGAGCAGCTCCGTCGTCGCGTCGATGTAGAGCTGGCGCCGCTCCTCGTAGTCGGCGCTCTCGCGGGCCTGCGTCAGCATCTCGGAGGCCTCGTCGTACTCGTGGAACGTCCCGTTGGTCGTCCCCTCGACTTCCTGGCTCAGCAGCTGGTACGCGAACGCGTCCGGGTCGGGCGAGCCGGACCAGCCGAGCGTGTACATGTTGTACTGCTCCGAGTCGCCGGTGACGTACGCGTCGAGGAACGTGCCCCAGTCCAGCCGCTGGACCTGGACGTTCTCGAAGCCGGCGTTCTGGAGCCCGTCGCCGATCGAGATGCCGATCTGTTCGCGCTTGTCGTCCGGCGGGACGATGATGCGCCAGTTGTAGTCCATGTCCACGCCGGCCTCCTCGAACAGCGCCTGCGCCTGCTCGAGGTCCTGGTCGTGCGAGATGTCGCCCCACTCGTCGAGCGGGAACTCCCACTCCTCGGCCATCGTCCGCGGGTACGGGCTCACCTGCCGCACGCCGGCCGGCTCGACGAAGTTCGAGACCGCCTGGTCCATCGAGACGCAGTAGTCGACCGCCTCGCGGACGAGCGGGTCGGACGTCGGCCCCTCGCCGCAGTTGAACGCGAGGTAGAAGTAGCCGATGCCGGGCGTCTCGCTGATCGTGGCGTCCTCGTTGTTCCGGACCGTCTCGTACAGCTGCGGCGGGATGGTCTCGATGATGTCGACGTTCCCCGTCTCGAGCTCCGTCACCCGCGTGGTCTGTTCTTCGATCGGGTCGAACTCGACGGTCGCGAGGTTCGGCAGCCCGTTCGAGTCGCCCCAGTAGTCGTCCCAGCGCTCGAGCGTCGCGTAGCTCTCGGGCTCCCACTCGGCGAGCTGGAACGGCCCCGAACCGACCGGGTCGGTGTTGTACGCCTCGCGGTCGCTCGTCCGGACCTCCTTGTTGACGACGCTCCGGACCAGCGCGGTCTCGAACGCCCCGTAGGGGTACGCCAGGTCGAACTGGACGGTCGTCTCGTCGATCACTTCCGCCGTGTCGACCATGTTGACCTCGGAGGCGTTCTCCGTCTCCTCCTCGGCGGGCGCGAGGACCGTGTGCATCACGTCTTCCGCCGTCACCGGGTCACCGTTCTGGAACATGGCGTCGTCGCGGACCGGCACGATGTACCGGGTCCCCTCGCGCTCGACCGTCGGCATGTCGGAGGCGATCCCCGGCACGAGCCCGACGCCCTCGTCGTACTCGTAGATCCCGTCGAAGATCCGGCCCGCGATCTGCGCGGACGGGACGTCGTTGATGATGACGGGGTCCATGTCGAGCGGGCCCTTCACCTGCGCGAAGTACAGCTCCTGGTTCGGCAGGTCGCTCCCGTCGCCGCCGTCGCTCCCATCGCCGCCGTCGGAGCCGTCTCCGCCGCCGGAACACCCGGCGAGGAAGAGCGAGGTCCCGGCCGCGGTGCCGGCGAGGACCTTTCGTCGCGAAATGCGTTCCGTGTTTTCTCGTCGCATACAGGCAACTCTTCTTTCCATATAATAAGGTTTGGGGTCAGCGTGTTCGTACGGTCACTCTGTTCGGCCGGTCGTCCTTTTGTGGCGACAAATTCGCACGCGCACCGCTCGGATCAGCGAAAATAACGGAATCCGTCGGTCGACGGCGGTCGAATTCGGATCAGCGGTCGGCGACGGTCGGAAACTCCCAGATCAGCGGTCGTCGGCCGACGGCCCGCCGTCCGTCTCCCCGATATCCGTCACCGTCCCGACGCCCTTGCTCGACCCCTCCCGGAAGACGAACCGCTGTCCCGGCTCGATCAGGTACGGCCGGAACTTGAACCGGACGCGCGCGTTCCCCGTGTCGCCCGGGAGCAGCCGCCCCTCGTCCGGGAAGAACGCGGCCGCCTCGGAGAGCGTCTCCAAGTGGACCACCGGCTCGTACCCCTCCTGAATCCGGGTCGGGTGGTTGAGCACCATCACCTCGGCCTCGAACTCCCGGACCGGCCGGGGTTCGCTGTCCCTCGGCACCAGCGCCATCCCCCGTTCGATCTCCGCCTCGTCGACGCCCTTCAGCGCGATGCCGACGATCCGCCCGGCGGTCGCCTTGTCGACCCGGTGGTAGTGCATCTCGATCGACCGCACCTCCACCTCGCGGAACGAGCCGTCGGGCATGGGGCCGAGCAGGAGCTCGTCGCCCGTCTCGACGGTCCCCGAGTTCACCGTTCCGGACGCGACCGCGCCCACGCCCGTCACCTTGTAGCTGCGGTCGACGTACATCCGGAACGCCTCGCGGTCGGGCGTCGCGCGCTTCGGGAGGCGCTCGAACAGGCGGTCGAGCGTCTCGACCCCGTCCTTCGTCACCGCGCTGGTCCGCAGCAGGGGGACGACGCCGTCGCCGACCTCCGCGACCGCGGTGTCGACGCCGTGCCGGTCGACCAACAGGGGGGTCTGTCCGGCGTCTCGGAGCATCGACTCGACCTCGCGTTCGACCGCGGCGAGCCGGTCGTCGCTCACGGCGTCCGCCTTCGTGATCGCGACGAGCGTCGGCAGCTCGGTCGCCAGCAGGATGCCGAGGTGCTCGCGGGTGGTCTTCGTCGGCCCGTCGTCGGCGGCGACCACGAGGAGCCCGTAGTCGAGCTTCTGGCCGACGATCCCGCGGATCGTCGTCCGGAGCCACGGCTCGTGGCCGACGGTGTCGACGAAGGAGACGAGCCGGTCGGCGGCCTCGACGACCCCCGCGCGGTCGGACTTGCGGTGCGGGTTGTCCATCCGGACCGGCTCGTCCGCGCCGTCGGCGAAGCCGTACACCGCGTACGAGAGGTCGGCCGAGAGGCCGCGCTCGACCTCGTGGGGCTGGACGTCGAGGAAGCCGCGCGTGCCGCCCTGCCCGTCGTCGGCGCGCCCCGTGACGAGCGTTCCGACGAGCGTCGACTTGCCGTGGTCGACGTGGCCCGCCGTGCCGACCACGAGGTGGTCCTCGTCGGCCTCGAACACGCCGCCGTCGCGGAGCGTGGCGAGGCCCACGAGCCCCGCCTCGTCGCCGTCGCCGCCGGAGCCGGCGCTCCACGTCTCGGCGTCGGCGATGTGGGCGTCGGCCTCGTCGGCCAGAAGCGAGAGCACGTCCATCGTCTCGGAGAAGGCGTCGGGGGAGACGCCCGCCAGCCCCCCGTCGTCGGTCACGCCGAGGACGTAGGTGGCCTCGCCGTCGCCGGAGAGGACGCGATGGCGGAGCTGGGCCACGAGCGACTCCATGCGCCCGTCGGCGAGGTGGACCTCGCGCGTCAGCCGCTCCTTGAACTCGATCGCGCCGCCGTCCCGCTCGCCGCGCTCGATGGCCCGCCTGAGGGCGGACCGGTCAGCGCTCATGGGCGAACGTAAGCGACAGCCGGGCTTAACGGTTTTCGTGGTACGTGGACCCACGGCACGTGATCGGTACCGAGCCCTCGGGAGCGCCCCCGAACGGCGCGGCTCGCCCGTCGGGGGAGTCGGGACGCCCCGTCGGAAATATTATTAATCTAGACAGTATAGTTATTACTGTACAATGACGGCATTCGAGACCGACACCGACGGAGCGACGGGCGGTCGCGGCTCGATAGCGCCCCGCGAGTGGGCGGTCGGCGTCGGCGGCGTGGTCGCGCTCGCCGGGCTCTCGGCGCTCGCGCTCGCCGCGGGGGTCACGTGGAAGCTGCTCGCCATCTCTTGGACCGCCTTCGGCGCCATGGCCGTCGGCGCGCCGCTGGGGGCTCGGACGGTTGCGGCCGATCACCCCCTCGAACCGGTCTGGGGGTACGGACTGGCGAGCGGCGCGATGGTGACGAGCACGGCGCTGTTCCTGATCCCGCAGGCGCTCGCCCAACACACGCGGTTCGGCGGGCTCGGCATCGCCGCGGGGTTCCTGGCCGGGTACGCCGGCCACTCGCTCGGACACCGGTTCGCGCACCTCGACCTCCCCGTCGAGCACACGGCGGCGGAGCTGACGGTCCACGCTCTCGCGGCCGGCGCGATAATCGGGGCCATCTACGGCGCGATGCCGTCGCTCACCTCGCTGCTCGGCATCGCCCTCGTCTCCCACAAGGCGCCGGCCGGCTACGCGGCGGCCCGCCGCCTCGCGGGCCGCGACCGGTCGATCGTCACCCTCGCGCTCCCGGCGGCGGCCGTCGGCCTCGTCGCCCTCCCGGTGGCCGCGGTCGGCCTCGCCCCGTCCAGCGCCCTCCGCGGGCTGCTGTTCGGCGTCGGGGCCGGCGTGTTCCTCCACGTCGCCGTCGACCTGCTGCCGGAGTGTACGGCGGGGAGCGAGACCTGTCCCGCGGACGCCGCGAGCGACGGTCACCGGCTCCGCGACCGACTGCGCACCCACGCGGCGATCAGCTCCGTCACCGGCGGCGTCGCCGTCGCCCTCGCCTGGCTCCTGATCACCTGACGATCTCTCCCCGCGGTCCGGCGTCCACGCCCGACGTTACGACTCCGTCAGGTCGACGTACGTCCGCCGGACGGTCACCGGCGTCACGCCGGCCACGTCCGCGGCCTCCCGCTGGGTACACTCCGCGTCGAGCTCGCGGGCCGCGGTGTAGAGGCAGGCGGCCGCGACCCCGACCGGGTTGCGGCCGTTGGCGATCCCCTCCTCGACGGCGCGCTCGGCCAGCTCGCCGGCCCGGCGCTCGACGGCGGTGTCGCAGCCGAGGTCGCTGGCGAACCGCGGGAGGTACTCCGCGGGACCGCTCGGCGCGATGGGGAGACCGAGCTCGCGGTTCATCGCGTCGAAGGCGGCCCGGTGCTCGTCCTCGGTCGCCTTCGCCTCGGCGCACACCTCGCCGACCGTGCGCGCCACGTCGGCGGTGCGGCAGGCGACGTAGACGCAGGCGGCCGCGAACCCCTCCAGCGAGCGCCCGCGGAGCAGGCTCTCCTCCTGCGCGGAGTCGAACAGCGCGCAGGCGGCGTCGCGGACGCTGTCGGGGAGCTCCAAGACGCCCGTGAGCCGCCGGATCTCGGTGTACGCGTACACCTTGTTGCGGTCGCGCTTCGTCGAGATCTGCGCGCGGTTGTGCTGGGTCCGCATCCGCGCGAGCCGGCGCCGCTTGCGCCCCTTCACCTTCGTCGACCGGCCGATCTCCGTCGAGAGGCCGCGGTCGTGGCGCGACCGCGTCAGCGGCGCGCCGGTGCGCTTCGGGTCCGCGTCGTCGTCGTCGAACGAGCGCCACTCGGGGCCGTGGTCGATCCGGTCGGCCTCGACGACCAGCCCGCAGTCGGCGCAGACGCGCTCCGCGCCGTCGACGCGCGTGCGGCCGCCGCACTCCGGACACGTCTCGCGGTCGCCGGCCTCCTCGGTCGTCGCCGTCTCGCTCGCCGGTCCTTCGTCGGCGGCCGCGGGGCGATCGGTCGTCGCGGCGCGCCCCGCGGACCCGGCGCGGTCGGCGGTCGCGGCGTCGTCGGTTTCGGTCCGGGGCGAACGAACGCGGGTCGAGCGTGCGTCACTCATCACACGTCGAACTCCGGCCCGATCCCTTACTTAAACCCGGGCGAATCGGCGGTCGATCGGCCGGATCGCCGCGGTCGAACCGACCGATAATCGGTCGGTGATCGAGGGTCCGATCGCGCCGCAGTACGGTGGTTTTAACCCGCAGTGCGAGACAGCGATCCGCATGACGCTGTCGGAGATCGCGGCGGGGGTCGAGGTGACCGCCCGCCAGCGCGACCGCGGTGTCGCCCTCGCCGACGACACGGAGACGCCGCTCGTCGACCGCCTGTCGGACCACGCCGAGTCGCTCCCGTGTACGCCCGAAGCGACCGCCACGCTCGTCGACGCCTACACCGCCGGGCGGAGCGTCGGCGACGCGGCGAGCGAGGCCGGCGTCTCCCCGATGACGGCCGCGAAGGCGCTCCACCGGTGCGGCGTCGCCGGCGTCTGCCCGCTCTCGCCCACCGCCCGCGACGTCGTCCGCGACTGGCTCGCCGGCCGGACCGCCCGCAGCGAGGCGGTCGCGCTCACCGGCGGCGACGAGGCGGACTTCGCGCTGGCGACGTACGTCGAGACCCACGACCCGGTCGAGCCCGTCGCGGAGGCGGTCGACGCGCAGGTCGCCGGCTCCGCGCCGCTGGGCGACGGCCTCGGCGCCGACGACCCCCTCGGCGACGCGCTCGGCTCCACCGACGGGCTCCGCTGAGCGCCCTTACCTTCCTTCCGGCCCGATTCAGGGCGCGAACCGCTCGACGAGCCCCGGTTCCGGAAACTCCACGTCGAGCGTCGCGTCGAACGCCGTCTCGTATGCGGTCGCGATCGCCCGCGCGTACGCGTCGTCTTCATCGGCCGCGGTCGGCGCGGCCGCCACCTCGGGATCGGTCGCCGGCACGCGGACGACGCCGTCGCCCTCCTCGCCGTCACCGCTCCCCGGTCGCTCGACCGCGAGCGTCGCGTCGAGGCTCCCGCCGACGTCGGCGATCCGCCCGCGGAGCCGCTGGGCCGCGTCGCGTCCGTGGACCGTCGCCGGCCTGACCGCGACCGCGCGGTCGGCGGTCGTCGCGGCCGCGACCGCCTCGTTCGACCCGACCGGCGCGGCGTCGACGACCACCGCGTCGTACGTCGTCGCCGCCTCGTCGATCCGGCGCTCAAGCTTCCGGGCGGCCTCCGCCGTCTTCGCCCGGGCGACGCGCTCGAACGGCGCTCGGGCCGGCACCGCGTCGACGCGGCCGGGGAGGTCCGGCGCGTCGTCCTCCCCGTCCGCGGCTCGGCCGACGTTCCCGCCGCCCCCGACGACCGGGTACGCCGCCGCCGACAGCGCCGCGTCCGGGTCGTCGGTGAGCAGCGCGGTGAGGTCGGGGTCGATGCGTCCGGTCACGTACTCGGAGAGCCCCTGCGTCGTGAACGCGGCGTCGACGACCGCCACGTCGTCGCCGTCGCGCGCGCCCATCGCCGCCAGCTCGACGGCGGTCCGCGTCGTCCCCGCGCCGCCGGTCGCCCCGACCAGCGCGAGCGTCGTCGCCTGCATGTCCCGGCCTCGCCGGAGCCCGGTCTTAAAAATCGCGAAACCGAGCCACCGCGCGGCCGTCGACAGCGCCCTACCCGTCTATCGCCGACGCGACCTCGTCGGCGACGATGTCGAGCTCGTCCTCAGAGAAGACCGGTCGCTCGCCCGCCACCGCGTGGATCGGCGCGCCCCCGTCGCCCTCGAACCGCGGGACGACGTGAACGTGGACGTGCGAGATCTCCTGACCCGCCGCCTCGCCGTCGTTGACGCCGACGTTGGCCCCGTCGGCGTCGACCGCGGCCTCGATCTGCGGCGTGAGGGACGCGACCGCGTCGAACAGGTCGCCCGCGAGGTCGGCGTCGAGGTCGCCGACGCGTTGCGCGTGCGGCTTCGGAATCACGACGGTGTGCCCGCGGGCGAGGGGGTTCGCGTCCAGAAACGCCAGCACGGAATCGGTCTCGTAGACGGTGCGCGCCGGGATGTCGCCGGCGACGATCGAACAGAAGACGCAGTCGTCGGACATGCCCGAGCGATCGCTCGGCCGTCTCATCAAGCTTTCCCGGGGCGGCGGTCCCTCGAGGCTCGCGCTCGCCGACCGCGGCGACGATCTCCCGGCCCGTCGCGCTGGCAGCACCCAGCGCCGCCAACGGACCTATATCCGCCGCGCCGAAACGGCCGGTATGGACGACCGGCTCGAACGCGTCATCCGCCAACAGCTCCGCAAGGCGGGCAAACAGTTCGAGGAGGCCAGGCGCGCCTACGCCGAGGGACGCGACGACCCCGAGGGCGACGCGGCGGCCGCGGCGCGGTTCGACCTCCCGACCGACGAGTCCGGCGCGGCGCGCATCGTCTGCCGCCGCCACGCGGAGCGCCGGACCGTGCCGGTCGACGACGAGGGGCGACCGGCCTGTTTCGCGTCCGGCCACCCCGACTGCGAGGGGTGCGCCGAGGACGTCCGCGACGGCGTCGTCGAGACGTGGTGAGCGCCGCGACGCCGCTCGGCCGCTTTCGGTCGGCGGTCTCCCCCGAACAGGTTTATCCCCCGAGCCACAGGTGCGGCGCATGAACCGGACGGCGGCCGTCGCCGCACTCCTCGCCGTCGTCGTCGCCGGGCTCGCACTCTCCGGGTTCTCCGCCGGACCGGCCGCGGAGCCCGCGGCCGGCGACGTCGCGGGCGACAGCCTGATCGCGGTCGACGGCGACTACCGGCTCTGGCCGCACACGAGCCGGAGCCGGAGCGTCGAGGGGCGGACGTTGGCGATCAACCTCGTGGTCCACGCCGACGCGGACGCGACGCGGGCCGCCATCGAGGGCGACGCGGCCGGCGACTGGGAGGAGACGTCCCCCGACGAGGCGGCGGCGACGGTCGACGACGGCGACCAGGTCCGCGAGTTCGTCGCCCGCGACTGGCGGGACGCGCGCAGCTCCCTCCGCTACTCGTACGTCGAGGGCCCGACCGGGGGCAGGTGGCTCGACGAGACGTTCGAGCTCCACGACGGCCGGTACCTCGGCGTCCGCGACCACCTCCGCGCGTACGAGGCCCCCGACGGCGAGTACACCGCGATCCAGGCCCACGAGGAGTACTACGACTGGTTCCGGCTCCGCCACACGGTCCCCGACATCGACGCGCCCGCGACCCGGCTGGAGGCCGAGTTCATCGAGTCGGGCCGCGCGACGGAGGTGCGACGCGAGTACCGCGGCATCGACGGCGGCCGCAGCGACGGCTGGCTCTCCGTGGTCGAGCTGGCGGCGGCCGCGGCGCTCGCCGGGACGCTGCTCGGCCGGCGCACCCGCGAGGCGGCCCTCGACCTCGCCCGGCGGCTCCGGACCGACGCGAGACGACACGCCGCGGCCGCGACGCTGGGGGTCGCGCTCGGCGCCGTCCTCCTCGGCGTCCGCGTCGCCGGCGTGACGCTGGAGGCGGCCCTGCCGGGGGTGTCGCCGAAGGCGATCGCGAGCCCGCTGTACCTCGTCCTCGCGGCCGGCCTTCCCGCGCTGGTCGTCTGGCGCGCGCCGCGGGCGGACCCGGCGGCCGCGGCGGTCGCCGTCGTCGTCGGGCTCGGCGCCGGGTTCCTCGCCGACTTCGCCGCGCTCGGGGTGGCCGTCCCGCCGGACCTCATCCTCCACCGGGCGGCGCTCCTCGCCGCGCTCGGCGTCGTCGCCATCGGGCGCGCGGTCGCGGACCGACCGGTCACCGCCGTCGGCCTCGCGGCGTGGGCCGTCGGGCTGGCGCTCCCGCTGGCGAACGTCTTCTGAGCCCGCTCCCGGCCGCTCGGCGCGACGACGGCACAGAAGAGATATACCGAGCGACGGAAAACAGGGAAAAACGAATGACACGACCGATCAGTCGACGAGCGGCGCTCGCGGGTCTCGGCCTCGCGGCCGCCAGCGCCGGCTGTCTCGGTCGCACGGAGAACATCGCCGGACGGGACCCCCCCGAGCAGCTGACCCTCGAGATCAACGCCACGCCGGCGGACGCCGATCCCAACGGGATCCGCATCGCGAGGCAGCTCGAGGAGCACCTCACCGCGGTCGGCATCGACGTCCGGCTCAACACGGTCGGGCAGACCGACCTCTGGCGGAAGGTGCTCATCAACCAGAACTTCGACCTCTACGTCGGGCAGTTCGTCGAGACGGAGCCGTTCGACCCCGACGCGCTGTACGGGCTGACCCACTCGCGGTTCGTCGCGGAGTCCGGGTGGCAGAACCCCTTCGGCCTCACGGAGATGGCCGTCGACGACCTGCTCGAACGGCAGCGCCGGGCCGGCGGCCGCGACCGCGACGACGCCGTCGCCGCCCTCCAGGAGACGGTGTGCGAGCTCCAGCCGTTCTCCGTCGTCGCGTTCCCCGACGCGCTCACCGCCGTCCAAGAGAACCGGTTCGACGGGTGGACGGAGGACCGACAGCCGCTCTCCGTCACCGGGCTCCTCGAACTCGACCCCGCCGCCGTCGACGGCTCCGCGACCGACGCGTCGGCGGGCGGCAACGAGACGGTCGCCGACGCGGACGCCGACGAGGCGGCCGGGAACGCCCTCCGGCTCGTGACCACCGACGACCGGATCACGGAGAACTGGAACCCGATCGCCGCCGAGTACCGGAAGTACGGGACGTTCACCGGACTGCTGTACGACCCGCTCGCCCGCGCCGACGGCGACGCGGTCTTCCCCTGGCTGGCGGCCGGCTGGGAGCGCGTCGACGACACCACGCTCGAGGTCACGCTCCGGGACGCCCGGTGGCACGACGGCGAGCCCGTGACGGCGAGCGACGTCGCGTTCACCTACGAGTTCCTCCGCGACACCTCGCTCGGAAACGTCGAGACCCCGGTGCCGACCCCGCGGTTCCGCGGTCGCAGCTCCCTCGTCGAGGGCGCGCGCGTCCGCGACGACGCGACCGTCCGGCTCACCGTGCCCGAGGTGAACGAGACGGTCGCCGCCAGGGCGCTGCAAGTGCCGATCCTCCCGGAACACGTCTGGGCGGAGCGGGCCCGCGCGGCGACGATCGCCGGCTTCGAGCTCGACTTCGAGACGACGGAGGCGATCGTCTCGAACAACCCCGACCCCGTCGGGAGCGGCCCGCTCCGCTTCGCGGAGGCGACCGCGGGGGAGTCGGTCGCCTTCGAGCGCAACCCCGACCACTTCCTCGTCCGGCCGGACCCCGAGACGGACGCGGACGCGGCCGACGACACCGCGGACCCGCGTGCGGGGGTTCCGCCGCGGTTCCACGGGAAGCCGGCGTTCGATCGACTCCGCATCGAGGTGTTGCCGTCGGACATCCCGGCCGTGGAGGCGGTCGCCGAGGGGCTCGCGGACGCGACCGTCTCGAACCTCGGCCCCGAGTCCGTCCCGCGGATCGGCCGCTCTACGGACGCCCGGCTCGTGAGCGGCCGGTCGGCGGCGTTCTACCACGTCGGCTACAACGTGCGGCGGAGCCCGCTGTCGAACCCCCGGTTCCGGGCGGTGATCGCGCGGCTGATCGACAAGGCCGCGATCGTCGACGACGCCTTCGACGGCTACGCGCAGGCGGCGACCTCGCCGCTCGCGGCGTCGCCGACCGCGGTCCCGGAGTCGGTCGCGTGGACCGACGGGCGCGACCCGGTCCACCCGTTCTTCGACGACGACGGGTCGCTAGACGTCGCGGCCGCCCGGGCGGCGCTGCGCGACGTCGGGTACCGATTCGACGACGAGGGGCGGCTGCTCTCGCGGGGACGATGACGCCGTTCCTGTCCGTCCTCACCTCGGTGCTCGCGTGGGTCGGGGCGCTGCTGGCAGTCGCCAGCGGCGCGGTGATCGGCCCCGCGCGGCTCCGCGCGGCGTGCGACGGGGTCCGCGAGCGCATCTGGGACGCCCGTCGCGCCGTCGCGGTCCTCTGTGCGGTGCTGCTCGTCAGCGCCGTCGGGCGCAGCTCGTTACAGGTGGTCTCGGAGCTGTTCGGGCTCCAGGCGACCGCGCTCATCTACTCGCTGGAGGGCGGGTTCGTCGCCTGGGTGCAGGCGACGTTCGCGACGCCCGCGCTGACCGCGTACTTCTCGTGGGTGTACGTGTACGGCTACGCGTTCCTCCTCGCGTTCCCCGTGGTCGCGTACCTCGCGCTCCCCCGGACGACGACGCTCAGGCGCGTCCTCGTCGCGTACGCGCTCAACTACGGGATCGGGCTCGCGCTGTACACGGCGGTGTTCGCTCACGGCCCACGGAACGTGATGCCCGACATGGTGACACCGCTGCTGTTCACCAATCATCCCAACGTGACATTACTCGCGAGCGAGGTGAACGTGAACACGAACGTCTTCCCCTCGCTCCACACCTCGCTCGCGGTCACCGTCGGGACGTTCGCCGTACTGACCCGCGACGAGTACCCGCGGTGGACGCCGGTCGCGGTGTGGCTCTCGCTGTCGGTCGTCGTCGCGACGATGTACCTCGGCATCCACTGGCTCACCGACGTCGTCGCCGGGTTCGCGCTCGCGTTCGGCTCCGTCGCCCTCGCGTACCGGACCGTGGACCCGCGGAGCGACCCGAGGGTCCCGCACGAGGACCCGGGCGACGAGCCGCCGCCGTCGGAGCCGAACGCGGGCGACTGAGCGCCCCCCCTCGACCGCCGCCGAACACACCGTTTTGTACCGCCGGGCGCTACGGGAGCGCATGAGCGCCGACCGCCAGACCATCACGGTGTACTCGGACTACGTCTGCCCGTTCTGTTACTTGGGCCGACAGTCCCTCTCGCAGTACCAGGCGAGCCGCGACGAGGAGCTCGCGATCGACTGGCGCCCGTTCGACCTGCGGAGCCAGAAGCGCCGCCCGGACGGGACGATCGACCACTCCGTCGACGACGGGAAAGACGACGAGTACTTCGAGCAGGCGAAACAGAACGTCCGCCGGCTCGCCGACGACTACGGCGTGGAGATGGACCTCGACATCGCCGCGGACGTCGACTCGCTGCCCGCCCAGATCGCCTCCTACTACCTCCGCGAACACCACGACTACGAGACGTGGCTCGCCTTCGACGAGGCGGTCTTCGCCGCGCTCTGGGAGGACGGCGAGGACATCGGCGACGCGGACCTGCTGGCCGAACTCGCCGCCGACGCGGGCGCCGAGGCCGACGAGGTCCGGTCGGCGCTCGACGACGAGACCCTCCGAGAGACGGTCAGGGATCGGTTTACCGAGGCGCAGCGGGAGGGCATAACCGGCGTGCCGACGTTCGCCTACGACGGGTACGCGGCGCGCGGCGCCGTCCCGCCCGAGCAGCTCGAACGACTCGTCGAGGGAACCTGAGTCCGGTCGCCGTCCGCGGCGAGGCACCGACCATTCGCCGTCCGAAGGCTCCGGGAACCCGACCGAGTAGAGAGAACACTACTAATTAATACCACTAGGTAGTACCACGCGGTATGACGGAGTACGACCCGGTCGACCCGCAGGTCGCGCTGACGATCGCCGGCAGCGACAGCGGCGGCGGGGCGGGGATCCAGGCGGACCTGACCGCGATGACCGCGCACGGCGTCTTCGGCACCGCGGTCGTGACGGCGACGACCGCCCAGAACACCCGCGGCGTCGCGGACGTCAACCCCCTCCCCGCCGACCACGTCGCGAGCCAGTACGCGGCGGTCGCCGAGGATTTCGACGTCGCAGCGGTCAAGACGGGGATGCTGGCGACCGCCGAGATCGTCGAGCGCGTGACCGAACTGGCCGCGGCGGCGGACGCCCCGCTCGTCGTCGACCCCGTGATGGTCGCGGCGACCGGCGACCGACTGCTCTCGCCGGCCGCCGAGGACGCCTACGAGGAACTGATCGCGACCGCGACGCTCGTCACGCCGAACGCCGACGAGGCCGCGGTGTTGACC
>ERZ1034573.59-NODE-59-length-27838-cov-52.643919_pt1 | contig 27838 bp, 20 predicted proteins | sample MGYA00520641_ERZ1034573 | MGnify/ENA primary metagenome ERZ1034573 (study PRJEB33760, sample SAMEA4777724) | hypersaline lake metagenome | biome: hypersaline environment; feature: brines | place: Spain | collected 2014-08 | depth 0 m ...
CCCCGGTCCCCACGGCGGCGGTGGCCGCCGGGTACCGGCCCACGCGGTCCGAGAGGGTGCCCAGCAGCGGCTGGGTGAGGCCCTGCACCACGAAGTAGGCCGAAAAGAGCGCGCCGGCGCCCGCCTCCCCGTAGCCCTGATACTCGATGAGAAACGCCGGCAGAAACGAAGCGGTGGCCTGCCACACGAAGGCCCCCACGACGGAGAGCCCCGCCGTGAGCGCGATGGGCGGACGCCCGAGCAGTTCGAGCAACGGCCCGAGGCGGAGACGGCTCCAGGGCGACTCGTCGGGCCGCACCGGCGCGATGGGGCGAACCACCATCCCGAAGAGGAGGGCGCTCGGGAGCGCAATGACGGCCCCCAGCGCCACGGCCCACCGCCAGTCCAGCCACACCCCGATGCTTCCCGCGGCCAGCGGAACCAGCACGCCCGCCACCGGCGCCCCCGCGGTGTGAAGCCCAATCGCGGAGCCGGTGTTCGGGATGGTCCGGGTCAAAAGCGACGTGGCGACGCTGAAGTGGAGCCCGGCGACGCCCCCCAGCACCACCGCCCCGACGAGGAAAACAGGATAGGTCGGCGCCATCGCCACCAGCGCGCTCGCCAGCGCCGTCCCCCCCACCGCCACGAGGATAATGCGCCGCTCCCCGTACCGGTCGGCCAGCAGCCCACTCGGAAACTGCGAGGCCGCGTACGCCATCCACATGCCCGTGAGGGCCAGGCCGATCGCACTGTTGGACACCCCAAACGCGTCGCCGATGGCGGGCACGACCGGACTGATGGCCAGCCGCGCGGCCATCGTCGCGAAGAAGGCCAGGGTGCACGCCCCGAGGACGGCCCCCTGGTACGACCACAGTTTCACAGTGAGCTAGAGAGGCTGGGAGGAAGGGTTCGCGCAACGACTGATAGGTACGCCCCCCTCGTCCGTCGGTTTGAAAGGGAGTGTGACGATCGAGGCCCGCTGTCGTCTTTCGCAAAGTGTTCGCTCGGCGTCGCTCGCCCGTCTCTCCGGAGGCGCCCGCCGCGTCAGGATGCCGGGGTTGCCTCCCCCTCTATTTCGGCCTGGAGGGCGTCGAGCCGTGCAATCGTTTCTTCGAGGTCCTTCGCCGTCGTCCGTGGGTTGATGGGGCACAGCCGGAGGACGGGCCGGCCGTCGAGCGTCGTCTGCGTCAGGAAGGCCGCCCCTTCGTCGTTCACGGCCGCAATGAGGCGGCGCGTGAGCGCGTCCACCTGGTCGGGCGTCCACCCGTCCGGTTCGCAGCGAAACGTGATGATGCCCATCTGGGCCGGGGTCACCACCGTCCACCCGGGCCGCCCCCGAAGCAGCCGCTCGGCCTGCTCGGCCCGCTCGAAGCCCCGCGCCACCGCGGTGGCGACGTGCTCGCGGCCAAACACCTTGAGCGTCATCCAGAGCTTGAGCGCCCGGAAGCTGCGCGTGAGCTGGATGCCGGAGGCCGAGAAGTTGACCTCGTCCGCCGCCCCCACCGCGTCCTCCAGGTACTCCGCCTCCAGCCGAAAGGCCCGGCGGAGGTGCTGCTCGTCGCGCACGAGCACGCCCCCGATCTCGAAGGGCTGGAAGAGCCACTTGTGCGGATCGAGGGTCAGCGAATCGACCCGTTCGATGCCAACGAGCCGGTTCTGGCCCCGCTCGCAGACGACCGTCGGCGCCCCGTACGCCCCGTCCACGTGCAGCCACAGGTCTTCGGCGTCGGCCAGGGCCGCCAGGGCGGGCAGCGGATCGACGGCCCCGGTGTTGGTGGTGCCCGCGTTGGCGATGATGCAGAAGGGACGCCGCCCCGCCGCCCGGTCGGCCGCGATGGCCTCTTCCAGGGACTCAGGATCGAGCCGGTACTGATCGTCGGCGGGCACCCGGTGGAGCTGGTCGGGGCCGAACCCGAGCAGCCGCAGGGCCCGGTCGACCGACGTGTGGGTCTGGTCGGAGCAGTAGGCGACGGCCCCCGTCACGTCGTCGTCCAGCCGGGCGTGGCGGGCGGCGGCCAGGGCCGTGACGTTTGCCATCGAGCCCCCGCTCGTGAACAGCCCCCCTGCGGCCTCCGGGAGGCCGCAGAGCGTCCGCAGCCAGTCGATCACCACCAGTTCGATCTGCGCGGCGGCGGCGCCCGAGATCCAGGTCCCCGAGAACACATTGAACCCCGACGCCAGCATGTCGGCGAGCACGCCGACGAAGTTGTTCGGCCCCGGCACGAACCCGAAGAAGCGAGGGTGGTCCACCCGCATTGTGTTCGGCAGCACCTCCGCCTCCACCTGATCAAGAACGGCCTCCGGGGGGGTCCCCTCTTCCGGGAGGTCTTCCCGGAGGTGAGCCTCTAGTTCGTCTCGCGACGGCGCCTCCCCCAGCGATTCGTCCCCTCCGTCCGCGAAGTGGTCCACCAGGAGATCCACGACCCGGTAGCCGAGCGTCCGCATTTTTTCGGGGGAGAGTTCGAGGCGGTCGTGATCCATGGGCACAGCACGCGTAAACAATGAAAGCGAAAGCAGGTGGGAAACGGAGCCCCGGAACGCGAGTTGCGCGAAGCCCTGGAGCGTGGGGGATGGATGTTCGCCCTCAGCGACCACGTGCCCATCTGGCACGTGCAAACAAGCGCCCTGGATTTCTTCACAGACGCATTCCCCCCAATCCCATGGTCACGCTCTACCGCCAGCCTGGTGACCCGTGGGCCGACGAAATCGAAGAAGCCCTTGGCGAAATGGTCATTGCCCACGAGGTCGAGCACGCCGAAGATGCCGACGCCCTCCCCGAGGTCATTTCCGAACTCCCCGCCCTGCACGACGACGGCGAGGTCGTAACCGGAGCGTCGGCCCTCCGTTCACACCTCCAAACACTACGTGCCCTGATGGCCGACTGGAATCGGTTTCAATCGGACGCCTGCTATGTTGAGGACGACGGCTCGATTTGCTAACCTTTCCCGCACAGGCCCACCCCCGACCCGTCTGTTGCAGGCTTTTCAGCTATTCCGGACAACATGGCGCGCCTGCGGGGCATATACCTGAGTGTCCATTTGACCTCACGCCCTGGTTTTGCCTTCTCACCCAACCTCCTGCCTTCAGATGGCCATTGATCTCTCGTCCGCAAACACGTTCGACGAGCGTCACCTCGGCCCCACGGACGCCGACGTGGACGCCATGCTCGACGCCCTCGGGGCCGAGTCGCTCGACGCCCTCGTCGACGCGGCCATTCCGGACTCGATCCGGACCGACGCCCCCCTCGACCTGCCGTCCGCCCTCACCGAACAGCAGGTGCTCGACGCGGCTCAGGACGCCGGCGCCAAGAACGACACGTGGCGCTCGTTCATCGGCATGGGCTACCGCCACACCCACACGCCCCCCGTCATCCAGCGCAACATCCTGGAAAATCCGGCCTGGTACACCCAGTACACGCCCTACCAGGCCGAGATTGCACAGGGCCGCCTGGAGGCGCTCCTCAACTTCCAGGACATGACCATCGACCTGACGGGCCTGGAGATCGCCAACGCGTCGCTGCTCGACGAGGCGACGGCCGCGGCGGAGGCGATGATGATGCTGAATCGGGTCGACCGCCGCAGCGACGCCGCCACGTTTTACGTGTCGGAGGACTGCCACCCGCAGACCATCGAGGTGGTGAAGGGCCGCGCCGAGCCGATCGGGATCGACGTCATCGTGGAATCCCCCGAGAACTTCGTCTTCGGCGAGGACACGTTCGGCTGCCTCCTGCAGTACCCCACGACCGACGGCGCGGTGCACGACTACCGCGACGTGGCCGACCGGGCCCACGAGGCGGACGCCTACGTGGCCGTGGCCGCCGATCTGCTGAGCCTCACGCTCCTGGAGGCCCCGGGCGAGTGGGGGGCCGACGCGGTCGTCGGCTCCACGCAGCGCTTTGGGGTGCCGATGGGCTACGGCGGGCCGCACGCCGCCTACTTCGCGACCCGCGAACGCTTCCAGCGCCAGGTGCCCGGCCGCATGATCGGCGTCACGAAGGATGCCGACGGCGAGATGGCGCTCCGCATGGCGCTCCAGACCCGCGAGCAGCACATCCGACGGGGGCGCGCCACGTCCAACATCTGCACCTCCCAGGTGCTGCTGGCGGTGATGGCGTCGATGTACGCCGTCTACCACGGCCCCGAGGGGCTCCGCGAGATTGCGACGCGGGTGCACGACCTCACGAAGACGCTGGCCGAGGGGCTGGACCGAACGGGCCACACCGTCCGCCACGACGCGTACTTCGACACGCTCCGCGTGGACCTCACCGATGCCACCCAGGCGCAGGTCCGCGAGCGGGCCGAGGCGCACGAGATCAACCTCCGCTACTACGACGACGGGTCGGTGGGCGTCGCGCTCGACCAGACCGTCGACGCCGAAGACCTGGACGCGCTCTTCACCGTCTTCGGGGCCACCAACGGCCAGAAGCTGTACGCCGACGACCTGGCCGCGGACCTCGACAGCGGCTACGACGGCCCGATGCCGCGGCAGACCTCGTACCTGGAGCACCCGGTCTTCAACTCGTACCACTCCGAGGGCGAGTTGACGCGGTACATGAAGTCACTGGCGGACAAAGACCTGTCGCTCGTCCACAGCATGATCCCGCTGGGATCGTGCACCATGAAGCTGAACCCGACCGCCGCCCTCCAGCCGATCTCGAACCCGCAGTTTGCGGGCCTGCACCCCTTTGCGCCCCAGGAGCAGGCGGCGGGGTACGAGCAGGTGATCGACGAGCTCAGCGGCTACCTGACGGAGATCACGGGCTTCGACGACATCTCCTTCCAGCCCAATTCCGGGGCCTCCGGCGAGTACACCGGCCTCCTGATCATTCAGGCCTACCACGAGGCGCGGGGCGAGGAGCAGCGGGACGTGTGCCTCGTCCCCGAGTCCGCCCACGGAACCAACCCCGCCAGTGCCAACATGGCCGGGATGGAGGTCATCACCATCGACTGCGACGAGAACGGGGACGTCGACCTGGACGACCTCCGCGAGCAGGCCGAGGCGAACAGCGAGCGCCTCGCCGCCGCGATGATTACGTACCCGTCGACGCACGGCGTCTTCGAGGAGCACGTCGAAGAGATCTGTGACGTCATCCACGAGCACGGCGGGCAGGTGTACCTCGACGGGGCCAACGTCAACGCACAGGTCGGCCTCTGCCGCCCCCGCGAGTACGGCGTGGACGTGTGCCACCTCAACCTGCACAAGACGTTTAGCATTCCGCACGGCGGCGGCGGGCCGGGCGTGGGGCCGGTCTGCACGGCCGAGCACCTGAGTCCCTTCCTCCCCGGTCACCCGGTGGTGGAGACGGGCGGCGACCAACACATTCCCGCGATTGCCGCGGCGCCACATGGCAGCGCCTTGATTCTGCTCATCTCGTGGGCCTACATCAAGCTGCTGGGCCCCGAGGGCCTCACGAAGTCGTCGAAGACGGCCCTCCTCAACGCCAACTACCTGGCCGACCAGCTGTCGAACCACTACGACATCGTCTTCCGGGGCCCCAATGACCGTGTGGCCCACGAGTTTATCCTCGACCTCCGCCCGTTCCGCTCCGAGCTCGACATCAACGAGCAGGACGTGGCGAAGCGGCTCATGGACTACGGCTTCCACGCCCCCACGATGAGCTGGCCGGTGGTCGGCACGCTCATGGTGGAGCCCACGGAGAGCGAGTCGAAGGCGGAGCTCGACCGCCTGGTCGACGCATTCGCCGCCATCCGCAGCGAGATCGAGGCCGTCGAGACCGGGACGCTGGAGGCGGAGGCGAGCACGCTCAAGCAGGCCCCCCACACCGCCGAGATGGTTACCGCCGACGAGTGGGACCGCGCGTACAGCCGCGAGACGGCGGCCTATCCGGTGGAGGCGGTGCGCGAGCGCAAGTTCTGGCCCACCGTGCGGCGCGTGAACGACGCCTACGGCGACCGGAACCTCTACTGCGCCTGTCCCCCGACCGACGCCTACGAGGCGGACGAAGAGGAGGAGCTGACGTCGGCCCTCAAGACCGCGTAGCCACGTCACTCAGGGCCCTGTCCCCCTCGTATGGCGGGGACGGGACGTTCGAACACGTTCAGCAGGAGGGCCGCGAGACCGTCTCGCGGCCCTTTCTCTTTGTCGGTTGCGCCCACTACGATAAAGGCGGTCCATGGTCGAAATTGTACACGGGGATCTGTTCGACGCGGACGTGGCGGCGCTCGTGAACCCGGTCCACTGCGCCGGCCTCATGAAGCGCGGGCTGTGCCGCCAGTTCAAGACGCGGTTTCCCGACAACTACGAGCAGTACGAGGCGGCCTGCGACGCCGGGGCCCTGGCGCCGGGCGACGTGCTCGTGCACGACCGCGGGGGACTCTTCGGCGACGGCCAGCATCCCCGCTACGTCCTGAACGTGGCCACGAAGGACCACTGGCGCGACGCCTCGTCCGTCCCGCACATCGAGTCGGGGATGGCAGCCCTCGTCGACGAGGCCACCGCCCACGACATTGCGTCGCTCGCCGTGCCCGCACTGGGCTGCGGCGGGGGCGGGCTCGACTGGCCGACGGTGCGCCCGCTGCTTACCACGCCGCTCAAGTCGCTCGATGGCGTCCGGGCGCTCGTTTACGCCCCCCGGTCGGCGAGCGCAGAGGGCGGCGGCCCCGACGCGGACGATCGCCCCGCCATGACCCGGGGACGTGCCCTCCTCCTCTCCGTCCTCGACGCCTACGCCACGCCGGGCGACACCGTCAGTCCACACGCAGCGCACAATCTCGCCTTCCTGGTGCAGGGGGCGGGCGAGGACCTGCGCCTCACGTTCGAGCCGGGCACGTACGGGCTCCGCGCCGCGGGCCTCACGGCCGTGCTGCGCCGGATTGAGGGGGCCTTTATTGCGGGGTACGACCCGTCGCACCAGGACTCCTCGTTTCGCCTTCGCCCGCCAGCGGTCGGTGTGGCGCGGGACACCCTTTCGGACCACCCGACCGCCAGTGAGCGTCTGGGCCGGGTGCGGGCCCTCATCGAGGAGTGCGACACGCCCGACACGCTCGAACTGCTCGCTACGGTCGGCTGGCTCACGCGGCACGACGCGCAGGCCCGGCGCCGTCCCGAGGCGGTCGTGCGGGCCGTGCAGGACTGGAGCCGGCGCAAGGCGGAGCGTTTCGCGCCGGCGCAAATTGCGGCGGCCTGGCAGCGGCTCCACCGACACGAGTGGATCGGCCCAGGGCACCCGGCGGGTCCCGAGCAACCGTAGGTGCGTGGCGGACGGGCCGGCACTACGCCGACTGCCTGTCCTCAAGCCGCGCCCGAAATTGCCGAATCCCGTCCTCGGTTCCGGCGACGAGCACCTCGTCGTCCGCCTCGAAGGCAACGAGGGCGTCGTCGGGATCGGTGAGGAAGTCGCCCTCCCGGTACACGGCAAGCACTGTGTAGTTGGTCTGTGCATCCGGATCGACCTCCCTCAACGGTTCTCCGGCCAATGGGGAGGCCGGGAGGCGGACCACGTTGATGTGTCGATCGCGAGACCGGTGGTCCTCGTCTTCGAATGCCGTGGCGGCCAGCATCCGCCCACAGACCGTCGGCAGGGCCTGCACGAAGTCCGCGCCGGCCCGGTAGAGGTTCTGAACGGCCGTCTCGTCGTGGGCCCGGACGAGGATTTGCAGCTCCGGGTTCAGGTCGCGCGCGATGAGCGTCGCGAACGTGGCGACGCTGTCGTCGTCCACGGCGATGATAAGGGCCGACGCGTCCTCGATTCCGCAGGCCCGGAGCGCGTCGGGGTCGCGAACGTCCCCCGCCACGTCCACCTCCGCCCCGTCTTCGAGGTCGAGCACCGTCACGTCGGCATGTACCGCCCGAAGGGAGTCCCGCGCGGCCTGCCCCGAGTCGCCGTGTCCGGCGAGGATGATGGACTGTGGCGTGAAGGCCCGCACGTACGGGGCCATCTCACTGCGAAGGGCATCCAGTTGGTCGGGCGTGCCGGCGAGAAACAGGCGCGTGCCCGCTTCGAGGGGCGTGTCGGCGTCCACGGACGTCTCGAAGGTGCCATCGAGCCAGGCCCCAATGACGCGCACCCCGAACCGCTCCGAAAGCCGAAGGGCGCGGAGTGAATGGTCGTGAGACGGGCCGTGCCGGGTCACGATGAGCTCCGCGAAGTCAATCTCAGTCCCCGCCGTCGCCTGTTCCTCCACGTTGGCCGCCGCGGCCACGGGCACCTGCGCAGCGAGGCTCCGCCCGAGCAGCTGCCGGGGCGAAAGCGCCACGTCCGCCCCCGCCGCCCGGTGGTATCGGGTTGCCGAGGCGTCCTCGGCCAACGTGATGATGCGGCGTTCCGGACTGGCCTCACGGGCCGCAAGCACAATGCTGGCATTTTCGTCGTCGGCCACGTCGGCCACCAGGGCCTTTGCCGCCCCGACGGAGGCCCGCTCCAGAACGGCAGTCGACGTCGGGTCCCCCTCCATGACCTCGTAGTCCCGCTCGTAGAGCGACGCGGCCTGCTCCACGTTGGGCTCAATGAGCACGTACTCCTCTCCCCGCTCAATCATCTCGTCGATGAAGACCTCCACCCGGGGCGTGTAGCCGCACACGATGACGTGACCGGACCGGTCGGGGAGGCCCTTCGGGGCCGTGGGCCGGAGCGCCTCGCGGAGCCAGGGCACCACGAACACGTCCACGGCACTCAGAATGAACCCAATGCCCGCGAGTTGAATAACGACCACCAGCATGTTCATCTGGGGACTGCTCCACGGCGCGTCCTCGCCGTATCCGGTCGTCGTGAACGTCTGCACCACCACCTCCAGGGCCTGGTACCACGGCCGCGGCCGTCCCTCCCACACGCTCATGCCGAGGCTGTACGCGCCCGTCAGCCCTACGGTGGCGGCCGCGAGCACCAGAAGGTAGTAGACCGTGCGGCGGGTCAGGGACGTCATCGCGCCGAGGAGTCGTCGGGAAGATGGAGGTAGGGGGCAAAGGCCTCGACCGAACCGGAACAGGGCCCATGGGGACTGGGGAACGGTCGGCCTTAACCTATGCCTCGGCGCCCCGAGGCACAACGTCGTCGTGCACCGGCCATCCGCCCTCGTTGCCATCTGAGCCAGACGGAACGACGCGCCGGGCGCACAAATGCAAGCGGGGTGTCTTCTCTTGCATGATTTCCTCTCTGATCGATGTCCGATGCCCCGGAGGCCCAGCCCGGTGATGCCTCGTCGGGTCGAGGAGTCCCCTGTCAGAATTGCGGCGCGCCCCTGGTGGGCGAGTACTGCCACCAGTGCGGGCAGCGGCACGTCCCCGAGCTCCGGGTGCTCTACCTGGTGCAGCGCTTCCTCGAATCGGCCCTGGACCTTGAGGATTTGGAACGGGGCGTCGGGCAGACGCTCCGTCGCGCTGCGCAGAATCCGGGCCGCGTGGCCCGCCGGTACGTGGACGGGGAACGCAAGGAGTTCGTCAATCCCCTCGGCTACTTTCTGTTGACCGCCACGGCTACCTTTCTCGTCTTCTCAATGTTTCAGGAGGCGTGGGTGCAGGGACAGGCCGAGGCGTTCGAGGCAACATGGCGTTCTTTGGGGACCCATCCCGATGAGGTGTTCCGTTCCGGATCTCCGCTCCGGTCGCTCGGCTGGTCTTCTGCTCAGGACCTTGCAGCGGGCATCTTCCAGTTTTTCCAACAAGTACAGACGTACGTCGGGCTCTTCACCTGTATCGTTGCGGGCCTGCTCCTTCGATGGGCATTTCCGGAACGGACCGCCGCCGAGACCCTCGTGTTTGAGCTCTACGTCACGGCCCAGGCCACCCTGTTCCTTGGGGTGCTCGGTCCACTGCTCTTCTGGGCAGCTCCGGCCTACATCGGCGTTCTGCCTATTTTTTTGCAGGTTGGCCTCCACACCCACGGCGCCGGGGCGTTTTTCGGAACGCACTGGCGAGCTCGCCTCCTGCCCGCCTGTGCCTATTTGGCAAGCGGGATCGTACTCGTCGCTGGTTCCGGTCTTCTCGTCGTCGGGGCCATCAGCTACCTGGCCTGAGCAATCGGACGCCCATGCCGTCCCGCCGTAGCCTATTTTTCCACCGGGTGGCGCGTCTCCCCCTCCCCGTACACCACAAACTTCTCGGTGGTCAGCGCCTCCAGGCCCATCGGGCCGTAGGCGTGCAGCTTGGTGGTGGAGATGCCGATCTCGGCGCCCAGCCCCAGCTCGCCCCCGTCCGAGAAGCGTGAGGAGGCGTTTACGAGCACGACCGACGCGTCGACCGAGCGGACGAAGCGGCGGGCCGTCGGAAGGCGGTCGGTCACGATGACTTCCGTGTGGTTGGAGCCGTACTCGGCGATGTGGTTCAGCGCCTCGTCGTCGCTTTCGACCACCCGGGCCGCGAGGGTCAGGTCGAGGTACTCGGCGGCGTAGTCGTCTTCGGTCGCCGCCCCCACGCCCGGGAGCAGTTGTCGGGTCCGATCGTCCCCGCGAAGCTCCACGCCGGCGTCGTCGAGGAGCGCCCGGGCCCGGGGCAGAAAGTCGTCCGCCACGTCCGCGTGCACGAGCAGCGTTTCGAGCGCGTTGCAGACGCTGGGGCGCGAGACCTTGCCGTCGAGCAGGAGGTCCTCGGCGACCTCCAGGTCCGCGTCTTCGTCGACGTAGAGGTGGCAGACGCCCTTGTAGTGCTTGATGACGGGAATCTGGCTCGTCTCGTCCACGAAGCGGATCAGGCCCTCCCCGCCGCGCGGAATAATGAGGTCGAGGTGCTGGTTGAGCGTCAGCATCTCCTGCACCGCCGCCCGGTCGGTGGTGGGGATGAGCGTGACGGCCGCGGGGGGGACGCCCTCCGCCTCCAGGGCCGTGTGCAGCGCCGCCGCGACGGCCTGGTTCGAGTGGAATGCGTTGGAGCCGCCCCGCAGCAGGACCGCGTTGCCCGCCTTGAAACAGAGCCCGGCGGCGTCGGCCGTGACGTTGGGACGGGCCTCGTAGATCATGCCGATCACCCCCAGCGGGATGCGCATCTTTCCCACCTCGATGCCACTGGGCCGTTTGGTGGTGCCCCCCATTTCGCCCACGGGATCGGCGAAGGACGCCACGTCGCGCAGCGCGTCGGCCATCGTTCCGATGCGGTCGGGATTCAGGACGAGCCGGTCGATCAGGGCGTCGTCGAGCCCCTCCTCACGCGCAGCGCTCACGTCCTTGCCGTTGGCGGCCAGGATGGCCTCCTCGTCCGCCTCCAGCGCGTCGGCCATGCGGCGCAGCGTGCGGTTCTTCGTTTCGGTCGAAAGCGTGCTCAGCTCGCGGGCGGCGGCCTTGCAGTCCGCGGCGAGAGCGTCGACGGAGAGCGCTTCGGAGGTCGTGTCGGACATGGGCGCGACTGAATTTATTTGTTTGTTCATGCCGAAAAAGCAAACTGCTATACACAGAGCGCCCGCCGGTGCTCCGACCGTTGTTGCCGTCGTTCGTACGGCGTAGACGGACAGGGGGGCCACAGTCCACAATCCGCCTCACGCCTCCACCACCAGATCGTCGCGGTGCACCACGTAGTCGGCGGGCGCCTCGTCGAGGACCTCGGCGATGGCGTGGCTCTGTCGCCCCTGGATGCGCTCCAGGTCGGCGGCCCCGTACTGCGTGATGCCCTTCGCCACGCGGGTCCAGTTCCCCTCTTTCTCGACCGCAATCTCCACGGCGTCGCCCCGGGCAAAGCGGCCCTCCACCGCCACAATGCCCGACGGCAACAACGAAGCGCCCTCGTGTCGCAGTGCGTCGGCCGCCCCGGCGTCGACCGTCAGGCGGCCCGCTGAGGGAAGCGCGTGGAGCATCCAGTGCTTGCGCGCGGGAAGCGGCTGCTCGGCCTGCCGAAAGAGCGTGCCCGGCATCTCACCGCGCCCCAGCGCGTCGAGGTGGCCGCCTTTGGTTCCGTTGACCAGAACGGTATCGATCCCGCGGTCCGTCGCTTTTTCTGCCGCCTCCACCTTCGTCTGCATGCCGCCGGTGGCCACCTTGCGGTGGGAGGGCCCGACCATGTCGTAGATCTCGTCGGTGATGGCGTCCACCGCCGGCAGGCGCTCCGCGTCCGGGGTGTCGTGCGGATCGGCGGTGTAGAGGCCGTCTACGTCCGAGCAGATCACGAGCAAATCCGCCTCGGCCAGCACCGCCACGTAGGCGGCGAGGTTGTCGTTGTCGCCCACCCGCAACTCCTCGGTGGCGACGGTGTCGTTTTCATTCACGATCGGCAGCGTGTCCCGGTCGAGCAGCTCGGCGATCGTGTTCTTCGCGTTCACGAAGCGGGCGCGGCGCTGCAGGTCGTCGTAGGTGAGCAGGACCTGCGCACAGGGCACGTCGAAGAGACGGCGCCAATGGGCCATCAGCAGCGGCTGGCCGAGCGCGGCGAGGGCCTGCCGCTCCGGGATGGAGAGGCCCGTGCCCGGCCCGCCCCGGCCCTGCTCGGCGAGCCCGGCGGCCACGGCGCCGGAGGAGACCAGAATCACCTCCTTGCCCTGCCGACGGCTCTGAATTACAAAGCGCGCAATGGGCAACAGGTGCGTCGTGCTGCAGCCCCGATCGTCGGGCGCAACGAGCGCGCTGCCCACCTTCACGACGGCACGGGTCCAGTCCGGGAGCGCAACGGCGGCCATACGCGTCAGGCAGATCAGTCGACGGAAGCACGGTGTTGGTTATTCTAACGTACGGACGCCTCCGGACAACGTGAAGCCCTGCGGGCCGGGCCCGGACTCTCGGTCTTTGGACGACTTTCACAACAGCACCGAGCTGGAGGGACAATATCGCCCTCCTGTTCCTCGTTGCATATCGGTGGCGCTCCAGGCGCCCACAGAATCCCGTGTCCACCCTCCGTTTCAGCCAACGCTTCCTTTTCTGATGGGCATCACCGCGTCGAACCTGAGCAAGGTCTACGGCACCCAGAAGGCCGTCGACGACGTGAGTTTTGACATGAGCACCGGTGAGGTGCTCGGGTTTCTCGGCCCCAACGGGGCCGGCAAGACGACGACGATGCGGATCCTGACCTGCTACCTGGATCCGACGGCCGGCACCGCGACGCTCGACGGCTATGACATCCACGAGCACCCGGAAGAGGTGCGGCGCCGCATCGGGTACCTCCCCGAGGACACGCCCTTGTACACCGACATGCCGGTGATTGACTACCTGCGCCACGCCGCTGAGCTGCAGTCGGTCCCTCAGGCAAAGATCCCGTCCCGGATTCAGAAGATGATGGATGTGTGTGGGTTGGGCCGTGAGCGCCACAAGCGAATTGGCGAGTTGTCCAAGGGCTTCCAACAGCGAATTGGCCTCGCCCAGGCCCTTCTCCACGACCCGCCGGTCCTCATCCTCGACGAACCGACGACCGGGCTCGACCCGAATCAAATCGCCGAGATCCGCGAATTGATCAAGGAGATCGGCACGGAGAAAACCGTCATGCTCAGTTCCCACATCTTGAAGGAGGTGGAGATGACCTGTGACCGCATTCTCATTATCGACCAGGGGCGCGTTGTGGCCGACGGGCCCACCGAGAAGCTCCGGGAGCAGTTTATGGGCGGAACGCGCCTCCGCGTCTCCGTGGACGCCCCCGGCGACGCCGATGTCGGTCGCGCCTTTCGGGAGATGGAGGGCGTCGCCTCGGTCCAGCGCACGAACGGCACGTACGAGCTCGCCGCCGATGGCGACGCCGAGCCCGCCGCCAATGTCTTCCGCCTCTGTGCGAATCGCGACTGGACCCTCACGGAGCTGACGCCCATCGAGTCGAGCCTCGAAGACGTCTTCCGCAAGCTTACGGAAGCGCCGGCCTCCCCCGCCGACGCGACCGCGGAGGCCGCGTAGTGCCCCCCGCAAATCTCGAAGCGTGGTACGTGGAGCGTGATGGCTCGTGGATCCGGCTCGCGTATCACGGATCGCGACTCTCTTCAGCACGCATCACCCGCCTGCGCCCATGCACGCCGTCTGGACGATTTGCAAGCGCGAGGTCAACGCGTTCTTCGACTCCCTCACCGCCTACGTCCTGCTCGTCGTCTTCCTCGGCCTGAGTGGCACCTTCACGTGGCTCTTTGGCCAGGGGGATGTCTTCTTCGTGGGCGAGGCCTCGCTCGATACGTTTTTTCAAGTCGCCTTCTGGACCCTCTTCTTCTTCATTCCCGCCGTCACCATGGGCATGATCGCCGAGGAGAAGCGAAGCGGGACGCTTGAGCTGCTGGCCACCAAACCGATCGACGACCTGGAGATCGTGGCCGGGAAGTGGCTTGCCGCGTGGGCCCTCGTGGCCATCGCCCTGGCGTTTACTCTCCCATATTACGTCACCGTGGCACAACTCGGGCCCATCGACCACGGCGCCACCCTCAGCGGGTACCTCGGCCTCCTCCTCGTGAGCGCAGTCTACGTGAGCATCGGGCTCTTTGCGTCGAGCCTGACCGGCAACCAGATTGTGGCCTTCCTCCTGAGCCTCTTCATCGCCGTCTTTCTGCACCTCCTCTTCGGACAAATGGCCTCTATTCTCCCCGATGCGCCGGCCAATGTCGCGTCGTTCCTCGACCTGCAGGGACACTTCCGAACGATGTCGCGAGGGGTGATCGACACCGCCTCGGTCCTTTATGTCGGCTCGCTGACCTGCGTCGGCCTCCTGGCCGCTACGCTCTCCCTCAAGAGCCGCAGCTGGTCGTAGTGGACGGGGCCTTCCGACCCAACGCCGGGGCGCAGCGGAGGCGGGCTGCCGCTCTTCCTTCGTCCGCCCCAACGGCCCTTGTCTCAGCGCCCCCGGCCATCCTCGCACCAGACCCCACAAACAGACGGATCTCGCTCCCATGTCGAACGCTTTCGCAGGCTTTCTTGCGAACCGGCGCGAAGCCCTCCTTCAGGTCCTGCTCATCGCGGGCAGTCTCGCCGCCCTCACCTATACCGCCAACCAGTTCGTCCTGCGGGCCGACCTGACGGCAAACAACCGCTACACGCTCGCCGGCGCGAGCCACGACATCGCCCAGACCCTGAACGACCCGGTGACGGTGACGGCCTACTTCTCGTCCAACCTGCCCGCCCGGTTTGGACGCACGAAGGAGGAGTTTCGGGCGCTACTGCAGGAGTTCCGCGCGGCGGCCGGCGGCAACGTCGAATTCCAGTTCGTAAACCCGAACGAGGGGGACCAGACGGCACGCGAGGCCCGGCAGGCCGGCATCCGTCCGGTCACGGTGAACGTGCGGCAGCAGAACAAGATGACACAGAAGCGCGCGTACCTGGGGGCGGTCTTTCAGTACCGGGACAAGCGGGAGGTCGTCCCGTTCGTGGAGCCGAATTCGGCCCTGGAGTATACGATTGCCAGTACCATGAAGAAGCTGACCGCGGACGACAAGCCCGTCCTGGGCGTCTTGCAGGGCCAGGGCGAGCCCGGCCTGAACGCGATGACGCAGCTCCAAAACGGGCTGAAGGGCCGCTACGACATTCGGACAATTTCGGGCGTGGACACGGCGGGGGTGCCCCCGGAGGTGGACGTGCTTCTCGTTTCCCGCCCCGAGAGCGAACTCTCCACGCAGACGGCCCTCGCCCTGGACCAGTACGTGATGCGGGGCGGCCCCGCCATCTTTGCGCTCAACCGGGCACAGGCCAACATGCGCTTCGGGCAGGCCCGTCCTCAGACGACGGGACTTGAGCCCTTGCTCGAAAGCTACGGGCTCCCCATCCGGACCCGTCTGGTGCGCGACCGGAACGCAAGCGCCGTTCGGGTCCGGCAGAAGCGCGGCGGGTTTACGGTAATGAATCGGGTTCGGTATCCGTACATCCCGCAAATTGCCAACTTCGCCGACCACCCCATTAGCAACGGCCTCGATCAGGTCGTCTTCCGGTTTGTGTCCCCGCTCGACACCACTCAGGTTGACTCGACCGCGCAACTCACTGTGCTCGCGCGCTCGTCGCAGCAGTCGGGCCTCGCCTCCCTTCCCACCAGCATTCGCCCACAGCAAGAGTGGACGGTGTCGGACTTCTCGGGCGCGTCCCATCCTGTGGCCGGCCTGCTGGAGGGCACCTTCTCTTCCGCCTTCGCCGAGAGTGACACCCTCTCGGTGGAACGCACGAAGAGCCCGGACACGAAGCTGGTCGTCATCGGGGACGGGGACTTCATCGTGAACGGGACCGGCCGGCGAAAACAACGGCTGCCGGAGGGAAACACGAATCTCGTGGCGAATAGCGTAGACTACCTGGCGGGCGACACGGGACTGATTTCGCTGCGGACCCAGCGCGTCACCAGTCGTCCCCTCATGCAGCTGGAGCCAACCACGAAAACGGTCCTGAAGTACCTTAACGTCCTGCTCCCCATCCTACTCGTCATCGGGTACGGACTGGTGCGCTATCGCCGCAATCGGGCACAGCGTCGGCGCTGGAAGGATGCCGGCCTCAGCACCTGAGGCTGCCTCGCCCGCTCCCCCAGGCCCAACGAGACTGCTACACCGAGACTCCCTCGATTCCCCAACCCCGGCATGACCAACGCGACCAAGACTTTGGCGCTCATTTTCGCCAGCACCCTTGCCCTTGCGCTCGCCACCTCCTGGAGCTGGAGCACCGCGTCGAGCGCAGCCTTCCAGGAGCAACTGCTCGCCGTAGACACGAGCGCGGTGCAGGCCGTGCGCATTGAGCGGTCCAGCCGGCCATCGATCCGCCTGGCGCAAACGAACAGCGGCTGGCGCGTATCTCCCGGCGACACGTCGGCCACGTACCCGGCCGGCACCCGCGCGGTGGATCGACTTCTGGGGGCGGTGCCCTCCCTTGAGGTGAGCGCCGTGGCGACCCGCCAGCCGGACAAACACCCGCGGTACGGCGTCGACTCGACCGGAACCACAGTCACGATGCTCGGGGACGGGGGCGAGGCCCTCGGAACGCTCATTGTCGGGCGCACTCGCGTCCGGCGCCCTCAGTCCGGCAGCGGGGGCCCGTCTCAGAACCGACTTCGGCAACGGCGGCGTCGGGGCACACCCGTCACGTACGTCCGCCCCCCCGACCGGCCGGATGTCTACTCCATCGAGCAGTCGCTCCGCTCGGTGACGGCCCGGACCGTGGAGGACTGGCGCGACAAGACCATCTGGGGCCTTGCCCGCTCGGACATCCGGCGGATCGACTTCCGGTACCCTGCTGATAGTTCCTTTACGATGCGGCGGGGAGCCGCAAGCGATACGGCGGCGGCCCCGGACGCGTGGGTGTCGGCGGGCGATACGCTGTCTCAGACCGAGGTCTCGTCGATGCTGCGTGTGCTCGCGTCGCCCCAAGCCGACGGCTTTGCGGAGTCCACCGCGCCCGACGACTTCGGCAAGGCGCAGTATGAGGTGCGCCTCCACCTAACGGACGGTTCTCGGCGGTCGATTCGCCTCCGCCCCGCCCCCGACGCCCAGCAGTACCTCGCCGTGGCCGACGGCCTGCCGTACGTCGTCGAGCTCCAATCAGGCAGCTGGGACCGGTCGGTCCTGCGGGGCCGCTCGGCCCTCGTGGAGTCCCGGTGAGGCGGCCCCGTTTGGCCGTGTGTTTGAAGCGAATCCATTCGCCCAACGAAGTTCACCGGGCCGACGGTGCAACTCCAGGCGGGGCTTCCTGTTTTCCCACGGCGTATTGCCCGTCATTTTTCACTGCGCCCCCATGGCCGCCCCCACGCAGTACCGTGCGATCTGGATTTCCGACGTCCACCTGGGGACCCCGCAGGCCAAGGCCGCCTACCTGCTTGACTTTCTGCGCACCCACGACGCCGACCGGTACTACCTCCTCGGCGACATCATCGACGGGTGGGCGCTGAAGCGATCCTGGTACTGGCCCTCCTCGCACAACGACCTGATCCGGGGCCTGCTCCAAAAGGCCGAGGGCACCAACGTCACCTACATCCCCGGCAACCACGACGAGGTGGCGCGCGATTTTCCCGGCCTCCAACTCGGCGGCATTACCATTCAGCGGAAGACCCAGCACACCACGGCGGACGGGCGTCGCTTTCTGGTGGTGCACGGCGACGAGTTTGAAGGGGTCGTCCGCCACGCCGAATGGATCGAGCTTCTGGGAAGCTGGGCGTACACCGGCGTCCTCGCGGCCGACCGCTGGTACAACCGCCTGCGGCGCCTGCTGGACCTGCCCTACTGGTCCCTTGCCAACTACCTAAAAGAGACCCGTCACATCCGGCAGGTCATTTCGGAATTCGAGGAAACCGCTGCGCGCGAGGCGGACGCCGAGGGCTTCGACGGGGTCATTTGCGGCCACATTCACCGCCCCCGAATGCGGGCCGTCACCAACACCCAGTACGTCAACACCGGCGACTGGATCGAGAACTGTACGGCGCTGATGGAGCACCGGGACGGACGGCTCGAGCTCCGCCAGTGGATTCCCGACGGGGTCGGCCCGCGGCGCGCGATTGCGTCGGAGGCGTCGCCGCCGCGGAACGGCACGCCCTCGTTGGTCTCCTCCCCCGAGGCCGACCCGCAGGACAAATAGCTGTGCCTAGGAACCGGGCGTCCACGGGCTCCCCGTTCTATTCGACGGCGGTCTCGGCCCCCTCCGCTCGCTGCAGGAGCCGATGCAGCTTTCCCGGAAACTCCTTGGCCAGAAACGACTCGACACGGGCCGACGCTCGTCCCACCGCGTCTCGGTCGACCCCCGTCTCAATGCCGAGTCCGTCGAGCAGGTACGCGGTGTCTTCCGTGGCGATGTTGCCGGTGGCCCCGTCGATGAACGGACATCCCCCCATGCCCGCCAGCGACGTGTCGAAGCGCTCCACGCCGCACTGCAGCGCCGCGTAGACGTTGGCGAGGCCGAGGCCACGGGTGTCGTGGAGGTGCAGGACGAGGGGCGTATCGCCGATGGCGGCCTGCACGGCCCGGACGCGCTCTTTGATCATTCGAGGGTGCGCAAGGCCCGTGGAGTCGGCGAGGGACAGCGACTCGACGCCCAGGTCGGCGAAGTGACGGCTCATGTCCACGACCTGATCGAGCGGCGTGTCGCCCGGGGCCTGGTACCCGAACACGGTCTGGAACCCCATCTGCACGGCCAGCCCGTGCTCGTGGGCGTACCGCACCATGTCGTCCGCCTGCGCGACGGCCTCGTCAACCGTCCGGTTGGCGTTGTCCTGGCTGTGCCGGTCGTGCGTCGCAATCGAAAGGTCCACCTGCGACAGCCCCGCCGCGTGGGCGCGCTCCAGCCCTCGCTGGTTGAGCGCAAGCCCGGCGTACGTCACGTCCGCCCGGTCGGGCAGGCGGCTGCACACCGCCTCCGCGTCTTTCATCTGGGGGACCCACTTCGGATGCACGAACGAGGTGACCTGGATGCGCGGCAGGCCGGCGTCGGCCAGTGCCGTGATGACGTCGACCTTCCGGTCGGTGGGGATGAACTGCTCCTCAAACTGGAAGCCGTCGCGGGGCCCAACGTCGCAGAGCGCAACGGACTGCGGAAGAGACATGAGTGTAACCAAACGCTGTGGGGGAGAATGAGCGGTAGTCCAATGCCCCAGCGTGCCTGAACGTTCGGCCGGACGCGCCCCCTCCGAAGTCCCCCAGAATCACGAAACGCCCGGGCCTCCGTGCAGAGAGCCCCGGGCGCTCGTGGCGTTTCGTCGTTTCTCCTGGAGCACTACTGCGACGCCCCGCCGCCCGACGAGGAGCCGAGCGTGAAGAGCCCGTCCTCCAGGTCCGCGTTGATGTCGAGGCTCTGAATGGTGGCCGTGACGGTATTTTCGCCGTCGCCCGTCGACTGGACCGTCTCGGTCGTGAACGGCAACCGGACGCCACTGACCGTCCGAAAGTCAGTGAACGTCTGGGTCACCTGCACCTGCTGGCCCGTCTGTGGGTTGGTTTGCTCGAGCGTGAGGCGCTCCGGCCGCATCGTCTCGGCGCTGAGGTAGAGGGTGTACTCGGGCCCGGCGGGGGGCTTCACGCGGGCCTGCTGGTAGCTCGTGCCCTCCACGGTCGTGTCTCCCTGGGCCGTCACCGTCAGGCCGTCGTGGTCCAGGTTGGCCATCAGGTAGGGGAGACTGCGCCAGAGCTGTCCCATGATCTGGCCGCGGGCCGACGGCGGCGCGGTGCGGGTCCCCTGCGGGGTCTTCATCTTCATGGTCTCGCCGTCGTTGACCACGGTGATGTTGCCCATGGCGGTGCTGACCTCCGTCCGCAGTTGATCGGGAAGCCGCACGACGAGCGTGCTCTCAGTGCCCTGCTGCTTGGTGACGACCCGCATGTTCTGGATCTGGTCGAAGGCCGACCCGCCGAGGGCCTCCTTGGCGCTCGCCATCAGCTTCTGGCCCGCCATCGCGGCCTCCTCCTCGGCGGCCGTCATGTCGGCCTCGTCCGCACCGGGCGCCTCGCGGGGGATCGAGATGTCGAGGGTATCGACCGTCCCGTCCTGACTGAGCGTAGACAGGTCCTCGCTAAACTGATCGCCGTTCCCGACGATCAGGATGTGCGACTCGTCGGGATGGAGGTACGTCTGCGCCGCCGACAGCACGTCGTCCGGCGTCACCTCCTCGATGGCGTTCCGGGTCTGTTGCAGAAAGTCGGCGGGATAGTCGTAGTACTCGTAGGTGGCACGGCGCCCCAAGATTTCCCGCTCCGAGTCGAAGTTGAAGACGAACGAGTTCAGATAGCTGTCTTTGGCGAGCCCGAGTTCCTCCTCGGTGGGCGGTTCCTCCCGCATCCGCTCAACCTCCGTCATCACCGCGTTGGTCGCCTCCACGGTGCTGGCGCTCTGCGACGCGACGCCCGCGTAGAAGCGCCCCGGGCGGTTGTAGCCCGCCGTGTAGGCGCCGCCGACGGAGTACGCCAGGCCCTTTTCCCGACGCACCTGCTGAAACAGGCGGCCGGAGAAGCCCCCGCTGAGAACCTCGTTCATCATCTGCACCGAGGCGTAGTCGTCGCTCCGGCGGGTCAACTCCCCCGGGTGTCCCATGCGGATGTTGCTCTGGTTGACGTCGCTCTTCGGGACGAAGTTGACGGAATGGGCGCGCTCGGCGTCCGGCTCCGGCGGGGTCGGCGGCTCGAAGTCGGCCGCGGCCTCCCAGTCCCCAAACTGCTCGCGGAGCGTCTGCTCCATCTGGTCGGCGTCGAAGTCGCCCCATACGCTCAGGATGACGTTGTTCGGGTGGAAATACTGGTCGTGGAAGTCCACGAGGTCCTGCCGCTGGACACGGTCGACGGTGTACAGCTCCGGGGTGCGGGCGTACGGACTGTCCTCCCCGTACAGAATCTTATCGAACTCGCGGCTCACGATGGAACCGACGTTGTCGTTGCGGCGCGAGATGCCCGACTTGACCTGGCTCTTGGCCTGCTGCACCCGATCCTCCGCGAAGGCGGGGCGGCGGAGCACCTCGGCGAAGATCGGAAGGACCGTGTCGACGTGGTCGGAGAGCGTCGACATGTAGGCCGACCCCGAGGTCTCGCCGATGCTGGTCTCGACGGTGGCCGCGATGTTTTCGAGAACCGTATTCAGGCTGTCCGGCGCCATCGATTCGGTCCCGCCGGTGCGCATGACCGTTCCCGTGATGGAGGCGAGGCCCCGCTTCTCGGCGGGCTCGTAGACGGAGCCCACGCCGACCTGGGCCGTGGCGTTCACCTGGGGCAGCTCCGGATCCTCCAGCAGAAAGATGGTCATGCCGTTGTCGAGCTCAACGCGCTCCGGCTCCGGAACGTCAAAGTCGCGAAGCTCCGGATACGTGAGCTCTGTCACGTCGTAGTCGGCCGTCTGGATGTCCGTCTCCTGGGCCGAGGCCGGATGCAGGGCCCCCAGCCCCACGAGGAGCAGGCCCAGGGCCATCACGGACAGCAGACGAGTAGGCGAAAAGCGATCCATCGTACGAAGGAGTTCTGGTCAGCAGGAGATACCGAGAGGAATGCAGGAACAGCAGCACGCGCTAGTTGGCGGCGGTCGTGGGCTGCTGTTCGTCGTCGGTCGTTTTGATCATGGCGACGGTGCGGTTGCTCCGCCTAAACGTGTTTTGCGCCACACGCTGCACGTCCTCCACCGTGATGGCCTGAATGGCGTCCAGCCGCCGGAAGACCGAGCGCCAGTCGCCCTTCAGCTCCTCCATCTGGGCAAATTGCAGGGCGAGCCCCTGATTGGAGTCAAGCTGCCCGATGAGGTCGGACCGTGCTCGCGTCTTCGCCCGCTGCAGCTCTTCTTGACTGATGCCGTCCTCCTTGATCGCCTCCAGCTCGTCGTAGATCATGTGCTCCACGCTGTCCGGTGAGACGCCCCGGTTGGGAACCCCGAAGATGCCGAACATGGTGTCGTACTTGCTGCCCGGAAAGGCCGGCAGGGCCTGAACCTGAAGGGCCTTTTCCTCGGTCACCAGGCTCTCGTAGAGGCGGCTCGTGCGCCCCCCCGTCAGCACGTCCGACAGCACGTCGTAGACGGGCGCATCCTCGCTCTGCATGCTGCCGCGATGGAACCCGATCATCACGAACGGCTGGGTCTGTTCGCGGATGATGACGCGGCGTTCGCTAATCTGCTCCGGCTCCTCGGTCCGGACCGGCAGCGGCTCGTCTCCTCCGGGCAGGTCCCCAAAGTACTTCTCTGCGAAGGCCCGCATCTGCTCCGGGTCCACGTCCCCGGCAATCCCAATGGTTAGGTTGCGCGGGCTGTAATGCTTCTCGAAGAACTGCTTGGCGTCGGTCCGCGACAGCTTCTTGAGGTCCGACATGTGGCCGATGGTCGGGTTGCCGTAGGGATGCGCTTTGAAGGCCGTCGTCAGGAATTCTTCGACCAGGCGGCCCGTGGGGCTCGACTCGGTGCGCTGGCGCCGCTCCTCCATGACCACATCGCGCTCGGTGTAAAACTCGCGGAGGACCGGGTTCGCAAACCGGTCGGACTCCAGGGCAAAGAAGAGCTCCGCCTTGTTGGCCGGCAGGCTGTAGAAGTACCGGGTCGCGTCGGCCGAGGTGGTGGCATTGAGGCCGCTCACCCCATTCCGTTCCAGGATGTTTTCGAACTCCCCCTTCTCGATGTACGACTCGGCCTCCGTCGTGGCCTGCTCAAACTGCTCCTCCAGCTCCGCGATGCGGGACGAGTCGGCCTGCGGGCCTTTCGCCCGCTCCCGGCGAAGCTGCAGGTAGATCTCCTCCTGACGCTCCAGGGCCTGCATCTCTTTCTCGATGTTCTTGGTGCTGATCGTGGTCGTGCCCTTGAACGCCATGTGTTCGAACATGTGGGCGATGCCGGTCTTGCCCTGCGGTTCGTCGACCGAGCCCACGTCGGCGTACGTGGCGAAGGAGGCGACGGGCGCGTCGTGGCGCTCGACCACCACGAAGTCCAGTCCGTTGTCCAGCGTGAAGGTGGTCACCTTGTCCTCAAACTGCCGCAGCAAGTCTTGTCCCTGCGCGGGCAGGGCCGCCCCTGCCAGCAAGACAAGCAGTGCCGTGAGCGTGAGGCCGACCCGCGACCAGCCCTCGCGAAGCGAAGTCCAATTCATGAGACACAGAGACTCTTTGAAGTGGGAGTGGCGTGGAGCACGCTTAATAACGCTTCTGCTCCGCTAATTTGATACAGTCTCCCCCCTGCCCGCACCGCCCTTTATTGACAATTTCACATTTTCCCCACATCCCGCCCCGTAGAACGAACCGATCCCGCCACGCGTAGACACCGCCGTCAAGGGCTTTCAAACCAATCCTTTTCTTTGATGCAGTTTATCAATCAGCCGGACGCCGAAAACGACGAGGCCTGGTGGGACCGCTTTGAGGAGTTGCTCGACGACCAGAACGACTGGCCGACGCAGTACACCTTCAAATTTATCGCCCCGTCGGCCCGACTGGACGACCTAAAGGCCGTGTTCGACGACCACCCGGTCCGGGTGCGGGAGTCCAGCAAGGGCAACTACAAGAGCGTGACGGCCCACCTCCGCATGTCGTCGAGCGAAGAGGTCGTCGAGATTTACGAACGGGCCTCCGGCATCGAAGACGTCATCGCGCTGTAGGCCCCCTCTTCTCTGTTCCAATTTCCCGCCCCAAACGATGCGCAGGCTCTTCGCGTCTCTGTTGTGCGCGGTGGCGCTCCAGGCCGGGTGCTCGGAGGCACTCACCTGGCGCGCGGTCAACCACATGATCGCAGCCGACTATCCGGACGTCACCGCCCTCACGACCGACTCGCTCGCCGCACAGCTGGCCGACAGCACCTCCCCCACCCCTGTTTTGCTGGACGCCCGCTCGCCCGACGAGTACGCCGTAAGCCACCTGCGGGGGGCGCGGCGTGTGAGCCCGTCGGCGGACGCCTACCCGGCCCTGGACACCCTGGCGTCGGACGCACCGATCGTGGTGTACTGCTCGGTCGGGTACCGGTCCGCGGGCGTGGTGCAGGCGTTGCAGACGCAGGGGTTTTCCCGAGTCTACAACCTGAAGGGCTCCATCTTCCGCTGGGCGAATGAGGGACGACCGGTCTACCGGAACGGCGAACCGGTGTCCGCCGTCCACCCCTACGACGCCTCTTGGGGACAGTTGCTGACGGACTCCCTGCGGGCCTCCCCTTCGTCGGAGAGTCTGTAGGCCCCCCGATGGGAGCACAGGCCCGTGCCCGCCCCAACGCCATGCGCACAGTCGTTTCGCCTCAGCCTTGACCGGATGGGGCCGCAACGTCACGGCGCGCCCCGTTCTTCTCGCAGCACGGAAGCCGCACGACGAATCGGCTGCCTTTTCCTTTTTCGGTCTCTACGTCCACCCGACCGTCCATCTGTTCAACGGCCTTCTTGGTCACCGCCAGTCCGACGCCGGATCCTTCAAACTTTCGGCTCAGCCCCTCCGACGCCTGGCGGAACGGCTCAAAGAGCGCCTCGGCCCGCTCCGGCTCCATTCCAATTCCGCTGTCTTCTACCTCCAGGACCGCGTCTTCGGCGGTCCGGTGAACCCGTACCTGGACCCCTCCTTCCTCGGTGTACTTGATTCCGTTGGAGAGAAGATTTTGTAGGACAATCTGCACCCCACCCTCGTCGGCCCGGGCTAGAATCTCGTCCGCGCCCATTTGCAGGTCCAGGCAAAGGTCCTTCTCCTGCGCCGAGGGCCGAAGCTCTTCGGCAACCTGACGGGTTTTCTCAACCAGATCGACGGCCTCCTCGGCCAGCTCGATTTGCCCGGACTCCAACTTGGACAGATTAAGCACCGCGTCAAGCGTGTCGAGCAGCCGCTTTCCGCCCTGCCCGACGAGTTCCGAGAACCGATCCAGCTGCACGAGATTTGCCTCGTCCGGGCAGTCTTTCAGCGACTGGATCTCTTCACCGATGGCGTCGGCAAAGCCGATGATCGAGGTCAGGGGCGTCCGAATCTCGTGGCTCATGTTTGCCAGGAAGGCCGATTTCGCCTTCGAGGCCTCCACGGCCCGTGCTCGGGCCCGCTCTGCCTGTTCCTTCGCGGATCGGAGAACCCGCTCCTGCTGAAGACGGTCGAGCACCACCATCGCGTAGGTGCCCAGCACCTCGATTAGATGCGTGTCGAAGGTCCCGACCGCACCGGGCGTCGGCGAGCCCACCGAAAAGACGCCGTGCTCCCCCAGCGGCACGACGACCGCCGAGCGAAGGGCCCCGTAATCGTTGGGGTCGTCAATCTCTGCCTTCTGCAGATCCGGCACAATAAGTGTCTCGCCGGTCCGGTACGCCTCGGCGATGGCGCTCTCCCCGCCGATCTCAAAAGCCGGACGCTCCGGCATGAACTCGTGGACCGACTCCGCTACGTGGGTGGGCTTGAGGACGCCCCCCTCGGCAAATCGGGTGGAGACGCCGCGATACCCAAGTGTGTCCTGGACGAGCTCGGTCAAAACCTGCCCAACCTCCTTCCGGCTGGATGCCCGGAGCAGGGAGTCGGTGGCCGTGTAGAGCGCCTCGAGCTTGACCCGGCGCTTCTGAAGTGCGTGCTGCTGCTCTTTTAGTTGCGTGATGTTGGTGATGGCCCCATCATAGTACTGGGCAGTGCCCTCCTCGTCACGGACCACGGTGCCACTGAGAAGCCCGGTAAATGTCGTTCCGTCCTTTCGGCGGAACCGAATCTCCATGCCGTCAAGCTCGCTCGTTCCTCGTCTCAGCTCCGCCGCCAACTGTTTTCTCTTGTCGGGCTCGGCGTACAGGGCCTCCGAGTCCATCTGGAGGAGCTCTTGCGGGCTCGAGTACCCAAACATATCGGCCAGTGCCTGATTGCCAAACACGAGCCCCTCGTCCGGCGTCGAGCGGTAGATGCCATCGGAGACGTTTTCGGCAATCGAACGAAGGCGGGCCTCTTGGTTTTCGACCTTCTTCCAGGCGGCAAACTGCCCCCAGAGGGAGAATCCCTCGGCAAAAGCCACCGTGGACAGCCCAGAAATCAGGATGAGCGGATCTGTCTGTGGTGTGGGGGCCGCGAGGAGCCCCCCCACGGCGAACAGGAATCCGGCCCCCAGGAACCAGAACACCGGGGCGATGGACTCCGCCCCGAGCCCGATGACCACGGCCGCGGAGCCGTAGAAGACGACAAGCCCTATCGTGTAGTCGCTGGAGAAGCCGTTGAGCGTGGCCAGGACCGTGACCCAGGCCATGCACAGATAGATAAGGCCCCATGTCAGCGGCACGTAGTTTCGGCACACGCGGTCCGATAGGTACGAGCCGACGAAAAGCCCCACCAGAAGGCCCGAAAGCGCGAGACGAATCCAGGCCGGATCGACGGCCTGCGGGTCGGCCCAGCTGTACAGAGTGCCGAAGACGGGCACCAGAACGGCCGCCAAGAGCGAGGACAGCCGATACTGCTGCACCTGTACGGATTCTCGCTCCGACAGGGACGGGTCGTCCGGATGCAGGACGGAGGCGGTGATCGAAAGCAGGTGGATCATGGAACCGTTTCGAGTAAGAATTCCCGAAGTCGTACCGGGGAACCAGTAGGAAGTAACTTCTCCGTTCGCGGGGTTCACTCTACCTGTAGTCCCTCAAGAACCATACAGGGATTGGCTTAAGCGCACACAAAACTTTACCAAAATACAGACGGCGGCAGGGGGCATCCGGAATCAACGGGGGCAGCGGTTTGCGCAGTCCTCCCCGGCAGGGTGCCCCGTGGAACTTGGGGAACCTCGTCCCTGACGGGCACGGGGGAGCGGTCTACGGCACGGCCGGACTGAGGGACGAGGCCTGTGTCGAGTTTCCGCCCACTGCCGGGCGCGTGCGAGCTCGTTCAGCCCCCCCGTCCGGGCCAGGCTACAGGTGAATTCTGGGCCGCTTCGATTCTCGGGTCCCAGAGCGATGGGGCCTCCAGCGGAGCACTTCTGACGGAGTGTGGCGATCCCGGCCCGCTCCGGACCGTCCGTGGGGCGGCGCCGGGCCGGCACACATCTGCGGTAGGCATTTTGGCTGCGGCCCGCAGCGGGCACCACGATTTGTGCGGCCTTGGGGATGACTGTGCCGAGTCCGCCGGGGCCGGGCGCAGGACGCCGCGCTCGTTCCAGTGGGCCGGCGGGTCGAGCTGCGTGCTGTACTGATCGGTCGGCAGCACGTAGGAGGTGGCAACGGAGCCGTGTTCGCCGGAGGTGTAGGCCTCCTTTTCCACGGACCCCGGAATGGCGTTGCCGGCCGTGGCGGCCCGAACCCCGGCGGTGTTGAACCCAGGCCAAGCCGGACTCGTGGGGCCGACGGCGAACGGACGGTCCACGTACTTCGCTCCCTTCAAGGGGTGCTGGTATACAGTCCACAGCCCGTGATCCTGGGCCTGTGCGGATCCGACCGGAACAAACGCGAGGAGAAGCATCCTGCAGCGGCACGTGGGACAAGGCACCAGTCCGGTGAGCAGGGGTTGAGGGACGACAGAAGCCGAATGTGCCCAAGTCTTGGGCTATTCCTCACGCCGCATGGGATCAATCGCCGTCGTCCCTGAACGCCACGCGCCCCGCAGGCAACAAAGAAAACCCCTCGGCCGCATGGGACCGAGGGGAAACAGTAGATCGAAAAGCCTGCCCGGGAGGATTCGAACCCCCGGCCTCAGCCACCGCAAGGCTGCGCTCTG
>ERZ1034573.61-NODE-61-length-27733-cov-24.417877_pt1 | contig 27733 bp, 31 predicted proteins | sample MGYA00520641_ERZ1034573 | MGnify/ENA primary metagenome ERZ1034573 (study PRJEB33760, sample SAMEA4777724) | hypersaline lake metagenome | biome: hypersaline environment; feature: brines | place: Spain | collected 2014-08 | depth 0 m ...
CCAAAGTAACGATGCTTTATCCATCGAGTCACTTGAACGGTGAAGGTGCCCGAGCCAACCATATCACAATAGGATTTGCAGGAGATGGACAAAACATTGACACAGGGGCAAAGGTAGTCCACAATGCACCTAATACAAAGTCCACAATCGAGTCCAAGTCGATCACTCAAGGAGACGGAAGAACCAACTACAGAGGTCTTGTAAGAGTCCCAGAAGGAAGCCATGGAAGCAAAGTGAGTATTGAATGCGATGCACTCATGTTCTCAGATGAAGCCACAAGCGACACAGAACCCTATATTGAGGTCAAGGAAGATGATGTTGAGATGGCACATGAAGCGACAGTAGGACGTATAGGCGACGAAGAAATACATTACATGCAAAGCCGTGGAATAGAGGAAGAAGAAGCCAAGGAGATGATCGTCAGAGGTTTCATCGAACCAATTGCCAAAGAACTACCACTAGAGTACGCAGTAGAACTAAACAGACTGATAGAACTGGAAATGGAAGGTAGCTTAGGATAGAGGTGATAAAATGAAACTAGAAGAGATGAAAGAGGAATCCAGAAGCAATATTGAAAAGCTGGATAATCCCGAATCAATCAGGACACCAGGAAGAACTTGGACGAGATACCCTGAAGATCTGGAAGAAAAGATTACGAGCTCAGAAGAGATCAACACCGGTATAGAAACAGAAGGAAATGTTGAAATTTATCATCGGGAAGAAGCTATAAAAGCAGCCGGAGATAAGGCCTTTGATCTGATCAAAAAAGATGAGAATAAATTAACAGCGATACATACAGCGAACATAAACTCTTTGATATATGCAGAGGTTTCAGGACAGTCAAAACTCCATATCAATTACAGTGAGGATAGACCTGTAATGAGCCACCTCATTGTTGATGTAAATGACAATGCTGAAGTAACTATAACCGAAGATACAGAGAGCGAGGAGTTCAACACTTCTTTCACCGAAATCTACGTAGGAGAAAATGCTTCAGTAGAATATGGGGCAGTCGAAAAACCCGGTAAATTTTCGTACAGCAGAAGAAAAGCCATCACGGAAAAGTACGGGAAAATTAACTGGCTGAACGGAATATTCACAGGAGATTTGAACCGTACAAAAATGGAGACGGTTTTAAAGGGCGATAATTCCGAGACAGAGATGACGGGAGTTTGGTACCCAACCGGAGAACAACACCATGATATATCACTTCATGTACGACACATCGGGGACAACACTAAATGCGATATGGATTCAAGAAGTGTCGTTGACCACAAAGCAAGAAGTCTATATGAAGGCCTTCAGAAAGTAGAGGAGAAAGCTGTAGATACTTCCAGCTTCCAAGATCAAGAGACCTTGATGCTTTCAGATAATGCCGAGTCGGACGCGTCGCCTAAGTTGATGATAGAGGACCCTAACGTGGAGGCCTCACACGCTGCGGCAGCAGGTACTGTAGAAGAAAAAAAGCAGCATTACCTGAAATCTCGTGGGCTTGATGAGGATATGGCAGAAAGATTAGTGGTAAAGGGATTCTTTGAGCCTGTAATGCAGGAGATCAAGGTACCAAGAGTTAAGGAAACGATAAGGGAAGAAGTAAAACGTAAGCTGGACAGGAGTTGATGAATCTGGAAAACCCTTGCTCGTTATTTATTGAGGAAAGATCTACTCGCAGTTTTTATCTCCCCTTTCAGTGCTGCCAGATCTTCTCTATCGTCTGTTGATACTTTTCGTGTTATCGAACCCTCTATCAAAGAGAGAAACATCTCGGCAGCCATTTCAGGGTTACATGCCTCGGCCTCCCTCATAAGTTCTACCACGTCTTTTTTTACCATTAAATCTATCTCCCGGAATTTATCCCTGAAATCTGGGTTGTGTTGTGCCTGTGCACGGAACTCCTGGATCGCTTTTTGGAACTCCCACATATCATCATCTTCAATACCAAGATACATATCCAGCATAAAATCAAGCCTATCTAAAGGGTCTTTCCCCCTAACTTTATCCTGTCGGACCTGAATTTCCTTTTTCAGGTGATCCATAAAGGCCTTCATTAAATCCTCTTTGTCATCGTAATGGTAGTATATCAAAGACTTTCCTTTATCCCACTCATCGGCTATATTCTGTATTGAAAGATCTGCATAACCATGCCTACAGAGAGCTGCGTAAGTTGCATTCATTATTTCTTCTTTAGAATCACTCACAGAAACTGAACGATTGTTCAGTTTAATAAGGATTGTCCACGATTGAGATATTGTGCGCATAAATCCTCTTCAAAAACTTGCGGAACTTCAGATAAACCATTCCCGACCTATAATACTCGCAGGCCTATTAATGACGGTGTTGCTGGCTACAGGGCTGCCTGATATCCAGTTGGAGACTGATTTCCAGTCAAGTCTTCCGGATGATCTGCCTCCTATACAGACTCAAGAAAAGGTCGAGTCAGAGTTCCGTTCATCCAGTGCCATAATTATACTTTTCCAAACCAACGAGGAAAAACTGGAAGAGAGCTTTGTAACCGATGTTAGAGACCCCGAGCTAATTAGAACACAGATGGCTTTGAAAGATGAGCTTGAGGAAGAAAGTATAGTAGGTGAAGTTAGATCAACCGCTTCGTTATTCGAAGAGGTGCCTGAGTCAAAAGCTAGAGTTAAGCGAGTTGTTGAAAGGACAGGTCAAGGAGATCAACTGTTCAACAGAGATTACACCGCCACACAGATGTTCGTAACACTGGAGGAAGAGATGAATGAAGAGAATATCAGGGAAGCTAACCGGAAAATAAGGGAGAATCTTGATCAGACTCCTAAGCAACCTGGAATCGATATTACGATAACAGGAAACCCCGTCATCAGGACAGATATCGGCGACATACTCGTAAGTGATTCCGTCACAACAATAAGCATCGCTTCACTACTGATACTTACCCTGTTAACTGCCACACGTGGAAGAGTTTACGGGCCGATAACATTCCTACCTTTGTTTATTGGACTTATCTGGACTCTGGGAACAATGGGGATCGCCCAGATACCTTTGACTATCGCAACTATCGCTTTAGGTGCTATGATTCTTGGACTTGGTGTAGAGTACGGTTCATTCATAACTGAGAGAGTACTAGAGGAGAAAGAACGACAGGGAGGGATTGAGGATGGTTTGAGAGAAGCAGTGCCGACTACAGGCCTCGCGATACTAGGATCATCAATGACAACAGTGGTAGGATTCTCAGCACTACTGATCGCATCAATCTCATTCATCAGAGACCTCGGACTAACTCTTTCAATCGGTATAATTCTCACACTGACCTCTGCACTGGTTTTAACCCCTTCATTGATTCTTGAATACGAGAGGTGGACCTGATGATAGACCGAATGATAGATTTTTATTCTAAACAGATTACCGAGCATCCTTTCGTTATTTTGACCGCATTATTGGTTTCAGCTATGATTATTGCTACCGGAGCAACCAATATAGAAAACGTCAGCCAGAACAACGAAGACTTTTTACCTGACACAGTTAAATCGGTCGAGGCCTTCGATGTTATAGGCGCCGAATTCGGTCAGGGAGGTGGAGGATCAACATATACAGTAATGTTCGAAACCTCGCCCAAATACCCGGACTCAAACGAGATCAGAGACGTCAGAGACCCGGAGCTACTGACATACATAGAAACAGTTTCCAGTGACATCGAATCAATGAAGGAAGTTGTCTCAGTAAACTCAGCCGCTGACCTAGTTGATAATCCTTCAACCAAGAGGGAGGCATCAAATCAGTTACAGGGATCAGGTCAGGCCTCATCGTATATCTCAGATGATTACAGCTTCACGATAATGAGGATCTCCTCTACTGATCTCAGCTCGGACGAAGCAAACGAACTAGCGACCAGAATAAAAACTTCAGTCGAGAGAAACGATCAACCAGCCGGAATCGAAACAGGCTATACAGGACAGCCTTTCATCAATCAGGCCTTCCAGGCAGAAAGCCAGAGCACACAGGGACAAACCTCACTACTATCGATTATAGGAGTATTTGTGGTCGTAATATTCCTTTTCAGATCGATCACGTACGGCTTCACATCTCTTTCAGCACTTATCTTCGGAATACTTACAGGAATCGGGGTATTCGGATGGCTGGGTCTGAACTTGAGTCCTGCGACCTCAGGGTCAATCTCTATGGGTATGGGCATCGCGATAGACTTCGGAATACAAACAGTGTCAAGATACAAGGATGAAAGAAAAAAACTCGATGTACAGAAAGCACTTTCAGAGATGATATCAGGTGTATTGAGGCCTATGAGTATCGCTTTGGTAGCCTCGATAATCGGTTTCACAGCATTATCCTTCGGGAGAATCACATTCCTCTCATCTCTTGGAACAATCCTGACATTGACAACATTATTTGCATACATCGGAGCATTGACACTAATACCCGTTTTGCTCGTTATATACGACAGATATCTCGATAAATACATCCCAGACAATCTCTATAAAAACATACTAAGGTGAGCAACAATGAACAAACACAAACTTACGGTTATCGCATTTACAACCCTTTTGATAGGAAGCGTTACAGCACAAAGTACAGGACCCGCATTAGAAGGAGTAGTGACCAATACCGATCCTTCACCGGTTCAAGCAGGAGAGGATGCAGAGATCACTTACAGGATAGTCAATGACGGAGATGAGACAGCACAGGATCTAACTGTAGGTGTTGTCGATACTTTCCCATTTGACCTGAAACCTGATAGGACCAGGAACTACACACTTGGAGATCTGGCCCCAGGAAGAGGCATAAGACTGCCCATGACAGAAGTTATGGTCTCAGAAAATGCCCCAGATGGCAACAATGATTTCAAGATCAAGATAAATACGGAAAACGGAGTTCATACGGAGACTTTCCCTGTCACGGTCCAAAATCAGGATATAGAGATGAATCTGGCAAACCTCAAAACATCTCCATCACAACTAAAACCTGATATGGATAACGTACAGTTAACAGTAGAAACAGTGAACAACGGAGAAAGAACCGCAGAGAACGTAGTTGTGGAGACAGATCTTCCAGAAGGATTTGAACAGACATCCAGCTTCTCAGTAAGGCAGAGCATCGGAGATGTAAGGCCTGGAAGGACAAAACCTGCTGTTTTCAGCTTTGACATCAACCAGTCAGCAGAGAAAGGTGAAATATCCATCCCTACAGATATAACTTACTCCTCTGAAGAATCAGATACGAGGATAACAGAGGAAAACAACTTCAAGTTCTATCTGGCAGGAAAACCGAGTTTCGAACTGGAAAAAGAAACAGCTAACCTTACAGTCGGTCAGGAAGGCAAAGTCAGGTTAAATGTGAGAAACACTGGATCGGAAACATCCTCATCCACCAGAATCAGAGTTCTTGATTCATCCGACCAGCCTTTCAGTTACGGTTCATCAAGTCAGTACATAGGAACACTGGACCCAGGCCAGGAAGGGACAGCAGTTTTCGAAGTGACACCAGAAAAGGGTGCAGACCAGAAGGAGTATCTGGTGGACTTTGAGATGAGAGGAGTCAAGGGAACAGAGACCTATGTGGAAGACTCTACCTCGGAAATAATGGTCTCAGAACCAGAGGAGGAAGGATCAAACCTCTCAGTAATATTGATAGGGATTGCAGTTGCCGGCGTAATAGGCCTCTATCTATCGCGGAAGAAGGTGATCAGTTTCATCAAGGACTGAGCTTCCCTCATCATCCAAACCCTTTTTTCTTATACCGGTCCAGAAAGGTCTATAATTATTACAATTCGCCGAATTATTACAGAAATACTGAAGAAACCTGAGCACACTTTCTAATTTCCAATGTAGTTTACCATTGAACAATGCTTCTGAAAACCGGCTAGTACAGAATTCAAGGTTTCTGTTGTGTCCATGTTTTTATCTACCTAGAAAAACACTGAAGCTTCAAAAAACGTGATAAAATACCTGAAGCCCTGCTGACAGGTTAAAGAAACTACACATAAGTTTCAATAATCTCCAAGAAAGTTTTCAAGAGCAGTATGTCCGTGAACGTGTTCATAAACCTTCAGATAGCCTTCAATAAGACTTTCAAACTTTTCTTTCTTCTCACTTGAAGCCTCATCCAGTTTGCTCTTTCCTTCATCTGTAATCGCAAAGTATTTCCTGTCTCCTGTTTCAAGGCCCTGTCTCTCTGCTTTTTCATCTGTAAGTGATTCGATGAGGCCTTTATCTTCCAGCCTCTGCATCAGGGGGTATATAGTGCCGTAGCTGGGAGTCCAGTGGCCGTCTGTGATATCCTCGATCCTTGAAACGACCTTGTATCCATATGTAGGGCCTTCTTCACAGGCCTCAAGCACCAGAAACTCCAGGACTTTGCCTGGTATCTTTTTCCCCATAAAGACTGTTAGAGGCTCTGATTCTTTTATTCTATTATGACCTGTTGATGTTTCGATTCGATATGTCTTTTAAGTTTTCGAAACAGATTTTTTCTCATGGATTTCAGTAAAATCAGCAGACCTTTTTCCAGAGGTTTAAACCTGTTTAAAAGCCAGTTCAAGTCCAAAGAAGATCTTGACTTGCTTGAAGGATCTGTAGGGAAGAATCTGTTTTATCTTTCTCTTCCTGTGATTGTTATCAATCTTTTGCAGACTGCTTACAACCTTGCGGATACTTTCTGGCTCGGTCAGTACAGCGGCGATGCCCTGACAGCTATCACCTTCGCCTTCCCCCTGGTGTTTTTCCTTATCTCACTGGGTATGGGTCTTGCGGTAGCAGGTAGCGTGCTTGTCGCACAGTTCGAAGGATCCGGTAAACCCGGTAAAAGAGATTTCGCAGCTTCACAGACGGTCGCATTTAGTGCTCTGGCATCCGTTCTTATCGGTGCCTTCGGCTACTTCTTCATAGGAGATATAGTAGGCCTTCTAGGTGCCAGTGGCTCCGTAGCTGTTTCAGCCTCAGGTTATCTGGAGATAATCTCTATAGGCCTGTTCTCGATGTTCGGTTTCCTGGTCTTTCAGTCTCTGATGCGGGGTTATGGAGACACAGTCACACCTATGCTCCTGATGCTGGGAACGGTTATCCTCAACATCATAATCGATCCCCTTTTTATTTTCGGCTGGTGGATAATCCCTGAGATGGGAGTAGAAGGTGCTGCAGTAGCTACAGTACTGGCCAGAACACTTTCTTTGTCAATAGGTATAGGCCTACTGTTCAAGGGTGTAAGAGGACCTAAAGTCTCTCTTGGAGATATGAAGCCAGACCTAGGATTTTTCAAGAAGATGATGTCTATAGGAATCCCTGCATCAGTCGAAGGTGCAGGCCGTTCCATCTCGGTAAATGCACTTACAGCGGTCGTGGGATGGACGTTTGCCAACCCTGTAGTCGCAGGTTTCGGTATCGGCGTCAGAATATTCTCCATGATCTTCCTTCCTGCTGCAGCAGTCGGTAGAGGAGTCGAATCAATGACAGGACAGAACCTCGGAGCCGGAAACTACGACAGGGCCGGGAAGACAGCAAAAGAAGGTGCAAAGTACAGCTTCGTAATCCTTACATTCCTGGGAATTCTGACATTCATTTTTGCAGACCAGATCGCCGGTGTTTTCATCGGAGCAGGACAGGAAAACAGCGAACTGATAGCAACCACCGGAGCAGACTTCCTCAGATACGTGGCCTTCAGCTTCGGATTTATAGGAATACTCAGGAGCTACAACGGATCTTTCAGAGGAGCAGGAAAAACAGTGACAGCAGCAGTCATATCGATCGCCACTCTAGGCCTTATCAGACTGCCTATCGCCTACATCGGCTCGATAAAGATCGGAACGAAAGGAGTCTGGGCAGCATTCTTCATCTCAAACGTCCTCGGAGCCCTGATAGCCTACGGATGGTACCAGAAAGAAACATGGAAACAGACAGTGACAGATGAAGACAAAGCTAAAGGAGAAGTAGCAGAGGAAACAGAAGGATTCGGCGAAACAATAACAGAATCACTCAAAGAAGGCCTTGAAAACATTTTCAGCAAAATGAGTTCCAGGTAGCCTTTTAACAGAAACAGTCAAAAACTGGAAACAGAGGACAAGATACTCTATGGCTCTCGACCCAAAAAAATACAGGGAAGACTTCCCAGTTCTACAGGAAGAATCCGACGGAAAACAGATAGTATACTTAGACAACGCCGCCACCACCCACACACCGGAACAGGTACTCGAAAGGATCAACAAATTCTACAGAGAGGAAAACAGCAACGAAGGCCGCAGCCTTCACAAGTTAGCGAACAAGGCAACAGTCGCCTACGAAAACGCAAGGAGTACAGTAGCGGACTTCGTCGGCGCAGAAAAAGACGAGATAATATTCACCAGAAACACAACAGAATCCATAAACATAATAGCACAAGGCCTCGACCTCGACGGAAAGATCGCAGTACCGAAGATGAGCCACCACAGCGAACAGCTGCCTTGGAGGAGGAAAGCAGAGGAAGAAGGCCTTGAAGTCGAATTTTTGCCCACGCATGAAGGAAAGCTGGACATGGAGGCAGCTAGAGAGATAATCGACGAGGATACAGCACTTGTTTCCGTAACTCATATCTCGAACGTCTTCGGATGCAGGAACCCTGTCGAGGAACTGGCGGAGATCGCTCACGAAAACGATGCGTACATCTTCGTCGACGGAGCGCAGAGCGTTCCAAGAGTGCCTGTTGACGTGAAGGAGATGGATATCGATTTCCTCGGATTCTCAGGTCATAAGATGTGCGGGCCGACCGGAACAGGAGCAGTCTACGGTAAAAAAGAATTACTTGAAGACATGGATCCTCTCCTGGTAGGAGGCGGAATGATCGAAACAGTCGAAGAAGACGAAGTCAAGTACGGGGAAGTACCGGATAAGTTCGAAGCCGGCACACCCAACATCGCAGGAGCCATAGGCATGGCGGAGGCAGCCGAGTACCTCCAGTCCATAGGCCTCGCAGACATCGACCAGCACGAACGAAAGCTCAACAGGATGATGATCGAAGGCCTCAAAGAGATCTCAGGCGTCGAGATCCACGCACCGGAAGACGAAACACCCTCCGTCGTCTCATTCACGATGGAGGAAGCACACCCACACGATGTCGCAGAAGTCCTCAACACAGAAGCAGTCGCAGTCAGAGCAGGACACCACTGCGCACAGCCACAGCATCAAGAACTGGATCTCGCAGGAACAGTCAGGGCCTCACCATACTTCTACAACACAGAAGAAGAGGTCGAAGAGTTTTTGGAAGCAGTCAAAAAAGTCAAAGAAGTATTCTGAGGTAGAACAAGTATGTACAGAGAAGAAATCTTAGATCACTCGAAAAGGCCTCGAAACGAGGGAAAACTTGACGAAAAGGACGCAAAGACCGAGGGAAAAAACCCAAGCTGTGGAGACGAGACCGACATCTACCTCAAGGTAGAGGACGGAGAAGTCAAGGAGATCAAGCACGAAACGGACGGGTGCGCGATCTCCAAAGCCTCTACAAGTATCCTCTCCAACCGGCTGGTAGGAATGACTGTTGAAGAGGTGAAAGGCCTTGATAGAGAATGGGTTCAGGACGAACTGGAGATAGATCTCTCACCTATGAGGATCAAATGCGCCATGTTACCAGTCAAAACCATACAGGAAGCACTGAAAGAAGACTGAAAATGCCCGATTACCACCTCGTCGCAGGAGTTCTCATAGAAAAAGAGAAAGACTACGTTCTTGTACAGGAAGGAAAGGAACACGTACGAGGGCAGTGGAACATCCCCGCAGGAAGTATAGAGGAAGGTGAAGATCCGAAAGATGCTGCGAAACGCGAGACCCTGGAGGAGGCAGGTGTAGAAGCCGAGCTTGAAGGCCTCGCAGGAGTTTTCTTCGACGACAGCGACTACCTCGACGCCACGGTAATCGTGATAGTTTTCCACTCAGAAGTCCCCGGGAACTACGTCCTAAAGCCTGAAGAAGGCGAGGAGATACTTGAGACCGGAGCATTCACAAAGGAAGAGATCAAGGAAAAGGACCTGAGGACGCCTTTCATACTGGACGCGATAGAGAACGTACAAAATAATCGAACTGAAGGCCTTAAAGCGGTGAAAGACTACAGATGAGTATGGAAGAGATACGCGAGAGGGCGAAAAGTTTCTTCGGAGATGTGAACCCAGCGCACGACTGGAAACACGTCAGAAGGGTAGAGAACCTCGCGGAAAAACTCGCTGAAAGAGAAGACGCAGACGAAGAAGTCGTGAAGGCCTCTGTTCTCCTGCATGATATCGGCAGGAAGAAAGAAGATGAAGGCCTGATCGAGAACCACGCTGAATGGGGAGCAGAGAAAGCTGAGGAAATTCTTGAAAGCCTCGGCTATCAGGAAGATTTCATCGAGGAAGTTCAACACTGTGTAAGGAGTCACAGGTATTCTAAAGATCCGGAGCCGGAGACTCTGGAGGCGAAGGTCCTTTCGGATGCGGACAATCTTGACGCTCTTGGAGCTACGGGGATCGCGAGGACTTTCACATATGGAGGCGAACACGGAAGAGTTATCGCTGATCCAGAACTTCCCGGGGAGGAGGACGGAGAACCTGGAGGCAGTAACTCTTTCAACCATCTGCAGAAGAAGATCATGAATCTGAATAGCAGGATGTATACTGATTCAGGCCTTGAGGTCGCGGAGAAAAGGCACAGCTACGTGAAAGATTTTGTTGAACAGTTTGAGTCGGAGATAAACGGAGAGAAGTAGCTTTCTCTAAGCGAGTTTTTCCTTCTCGATCGATAGGATGTATTTTTCTCCGCCGTTGACTTCTCCCGTGCTTCTGGCATCTAAAAAGTTGCCCAGCTCCATGAACTGGTCTCTTATATCATCCGAGGCCTCGAGTTCAAGGTAGAGGAAGTCTTCTACCTCAGAGATATTTTCGTAGCTTATTTCGTGGCTCCAGGCGAACCCGTAGCCTCTTACTTCCTCAATTAATTCTTCGACCTGTTCTTCGTATTCAAATACTGGCATTACTGTTCCACCGGAAGTAACTAGATCGCAGAGAAAGTATTTATACCTGAACAGTCTTTGATCGACAAAAAAGGTAAAACCAGTCACCTGCCTTCTTAAGAAATTTTAGGCCTATCTAAAAAATATGACGTTAGAAGTTGAAAACTTGGAAGTTTCAGTCGAAGATGAAGATATTGTAAAAGGCGTTTCACTGGATATAGAGCCTGGAGAGATCCATGCTATAATGGGTCCTAACGGCTCCGGAAAAAGCACGCTCTGTAAATCCCTGATGGGAAATCCTGTCTACAGCATTGACGGCGGAAAGATAATTGTAGATGGAGAAGACGTCACAGATGAAGAAACCGATGAACGTGCTCGTGAGGGCCTCTTCCTAGGTTTCCAGTACCCTGCGGAGATCTCAGGCATCACTGTCGCAGAGTTTTTGAAGGAAGCGATCGACGCCCGGAGAGAAGAAAAGGGAGAAGAAGCGATGCCTCAAAGCGAGTTCAACGAACTTCTGAGAGAAAAACTTGATCTTCTCGACATGGAGGAAGAGTACGCAAGGCGTTACCTGAACGAAGGGTTCTCAGGCGGCGAGAAGAAGAGGAACGAGATACTTCAGATGGCAGTATTGAACCCTGAGTATGCCATCCTTGACGAAATCGATTCAGGCCTTGACATCGATGCTTTGAAGGTTGTAGCGAAAGGTATCAACCGGCTAGCGGATGAAGACCAGGGTATTTTGATGATCACACATTACCAGAGGATCCTGGACTACGTCGAACCTGACCGGGTTCACGTCATGGTCGACGGGAAGATAGTCGAGTCCGGCGGTGCTGAACTTGCCGAGAAGCTGGAGAACGAGGGATACGACTGGGCTAAAGAGATAGAGGCCTGAAAGACATACATTATAACTTTACTTTATCGGGAGCTAGTCTGCGAAGAAGTGTGAGGCTGTTTCTCCGAAGAGGCCTGGTTCATGCTGTATCTCCCTTACCAGGATATCTATCTCTGCCACACCTTCCTCTCTGATCTGGTTTTCCACCTCTTCCTCTATATCCCTGACCTCTCTCATCGGTTCGTCCACTGCGACCACGTATCCTCCATTCATCCTTTCATAAGTCTCTGGATGGAAGTTCCTGAGACTGTAGAGAAGGCTTTCAACCTGTTTCTCCTCGTAGGCCTCTTCTTTTCCTCTACAGGATACGCACTGCCCTACGACTATCTCTCCGTCGTACCTTGAACCTGAGATGGCGAAGTCCTCCACTATCCATCCTGATCCTGCTCTCTCACCTTCCGATAGAACCCTGTTAAGATCTTCGATATCGAAGGCCTCGATGTATTCCTCCTGGCCTTGTTCTATACTTCTGTATATGGCCTGGGGGAGGGAGCTGTGTATATCTCCTCTGTAATCGTCTTCGTATATCTCAAGTGAAAGCTGCTGCCCCCTATCTTGTCCCCTCACATTTCGGGGATTTGTGATGGAGTTTAAAGAATTTTTTCTACCGGAAGTTGTGGCACAGTGGCCATTTGATTATAAACCCGACAGGCCTAACTACTGGTTGGGAGGAGGGGGAGAACTTTGAACAGAGTTTCGTTTAGATGCAAAAACTGCGGAAAGGTACTGGAGCAAAACATCATGCCCATGAAGCATGCAGTGCTTGGAACTGCCTACAAAATCAACAGAAGTGCTGACTGCTGCAAAGATTCTGAATACATAGATGGACACGGCTATGTCGAGAGCATGGAAAACAGGTCATGCTGGAGTTTTCTTCCAAGCATCACTCCATGACCTTTCCCTAACCTTCAATTTTTAGCACCAGATGCTCTTTCTCATAAGGATCAAGCTCAGTCTCATCAAAGATATCGTACTCACTTCTCACTTTCTCACGGACCTCATCAAAGATCTCATCCTTGTCCTTCGAGGAAGAGATACTCCGGGCCTTAACCGCCAGGAGGCCTACACCACCAGGTTTCAGGAACTCCCTGCAGTTCTTCAGGAAGATCTCGGCCTGATCACGCTGGGAGATATCCTGGAAAACCATATCCGCCTCATCCACATATTCATCGTATTCCTCGGGCTTCCGGGCATCACCCAGGGACGGAGCGATATTATCACGTCGCTCAGAAAGCTCCACAAGCCCTCTGATAACAGTATCAGAGTACTCCACGCCGAGGATAAACCCTTCATCCAGTATATCCGAGAGATGCGAGATAGTGGTGCCTGAAGCAGCACCAAGATACAGAACGAAGTCATCTTTCTCGAGGCCTAGATCTATACCGTTTTGAACGGCTGCACCGATTTTTGAACGCTTCGCATCCCATCTCCTGTACTCCACGCCGTCGTGATCGATAAGGCCTTCTCCGTAGACCTTCTCGCCAGGATCGGCGTTTTCAGTGTATATTTTTCCGTTTCTTTGGAAAATACTAGGTTGTATCTCCTTCAAGAAAAGATCACCTCTACTTCAGGGCCTCGAATTTTTCACGGCATTCCTCTCTAAGCTGCTCTCCTTTGTCTTTGTCCCCGTAGTTATCCAGTCTTGCGGCGATCGAGGCCTTGTTCGCCAGGAAACGTGCCATCTTACCTCTCTCGTCCTCTGGTAACTGGTTGACGAATTCATGCTGGAATACGATCCCGTGCTTCGGAGGTGTGCCGTTCCCACGGAGGTATCGGAACAAGGCCTTTTCTGCACCGAGAATCTGGACTGTACTTGCTGGTTTCTTCGCCAGATCATCTAGGCTTCCTGCAAGGCCTAAGAGACGGGCTGCAAGAAGCGGTTCCAGGAGCTTGGAGAGGTTTGGCATCTCTTCTTTTACTCCTGATTCGACGTAGTTCTCTATCCTGTCGCTGAGCTCCATCCTCTGTGAGATAGAATTTACAGTTTGTTCAAGCATCTCCTCGTCTTCCTCAGTTAAGGCCATGCCTGTAGAAGAGTTTGCCAGTTCTGAGAAAGAGTCAAGTTTATCTCTGTTTATGCCTCGTTCAAGTATCTTTACGAGATGTTCGTTGTCGGAGATCTCCTCCTCCAGCTCCGGGAAGTGAAGGGAGTACCAGTCACGCAGTCTTTCGACCTCTGTGTTGATGTTGTCGTTCATCTGGTCTAGCTGTTTAACTGCTTTCACCAGGATCTCATCTCTATCGACCTCGCTGCGGAGCTCATCCTTCGTCTCGGATAAGGCCTTTTCCCGCAGTTCCTCCTTGTCCATAGGTCATTCTGCCTCCGGTACTTCTAGGCCCATCATACGCAGTTTAAGACTGAGAACTTTCTCAGTCCTGTCCATTTGATCCGCCAGCTCCTCAAGACTGGAGGTCTGGTAGGCCTGAATCAGGTAACGTTCCTGTGAACGGGAGAAAGGCTCCCACTCAACCTCGTGGAACTCTGATTCCCTGTTCATGAAATCCTCCATCTCATCATTGCTCATCTCAGAACGGTTGTTCTTCAGGAACTCGATCTCCTCCATACTCCATTCACCGCTGGTCTTGTGGGAGGCCTTTTCCTCCAGCCTCTCATCCATACTGTTTCTCTTATTATTTAACTCTGGTCTCTGAGGTCTTTCCTCATCGAACGGACCGTCTTCGGACTCAAGCTGGTCTTCGATAGCTTCTTTCGCCCTGTCAACCAGGTAATCCTTCCTTGCCTCTTCATCCATCTCCGGACTTTTATCTTTCATAATGTCAGGTGTGCTTCCAAACTTCAAAAATGTGCATCATCGTGGGCCTTCGCCGGAAGAGGGAATCCTAGCTATTTAAGAAAATTACCAAACATTTTGTCTATAGTCGAGAGCGATTACTCGAATGGCTCCTTGCACAGTAACCGAAACTCCAATGGAGTTTCTGGAGACAAAGAAAACCTTCGGTTTTCGAGAATAGCGTAACCCTACGCGGCGTTGGTCCAGTGGCTAAGACACGTGCTTGCCATGCGCGTAACCGGGGTTCAAATCCCCGACGCCGCATCGCATTCTGCGATGCTAGGAAGGCATTTGATCGCAGAAAACCTGTTTTCGAATTCAAATCCCCGACGCCGCAAAGACTCTTTGCGGTAATTTATGTGTTCTGGGAAAATTTCTGCCAGATTTTTTAAATCAGTTCACAGAACCCTTATCCATGCATAAAGGAGAAGTTACCATCCCTGTAATACCTGTACTCTTGGCATTAATCCTTATCGGAGGCCTTGGATTCTATATACTGACTGGTAGCGGATCTCCTAGTTCTGAACACATCGAAGCAGTAAAAAACACTGAATCGTTTGAGGAGCTTAAACAGGAAGGCGAGGTACAGGTAAGATCATATAATATAACCAGGGAAGATGTTTCTTTCTCACAGAGAAGTGATTTCCCCTACAACTGGAGTTCCTCAGATTTAGAAGACAGGAGATCGGTCTTTACTATGGCAGTAGACTTTACAGGCTTTGATCAGGTCGAAAGCACGCTCGTATTCGCAAACAACAGCAGAAGCGCCTATATCTACCAGCTGGAAAATGGAGATGTAACGAATACGGTTTCAGGCCTCGAACTTATTAGTGAGGTAAACGAAAAAGAGACAGGACTGGCAAAAAGAAAGGCATGCAGAGCTTCAGAGATAACTGTGGAAGAGACCTCTGTTCAGGGAGAACAACTCTCGGTCAACGTCTCGAACAGAGGTGGGAAGATGGCTAGATGGGTATATATCAACGTAACCGCAGATGGGGAGAAATTCAAGGAAGATGATGTAATAGATGGAAACCAAAGCCACGAATTCTCATTTGAAGATATAGAGACAGGAAAAGTAGAAAAGATCGACCTCAACTCGGATAAATGCGGATACAGCGAGACAATAAACCAGCTACCAGTAGAATAAAAAAAGGGAAAAGACAAAGAGGATTTAACTTTCCAGTTCGAAGGCCTTTCATATGTTGATCGAGGACGCAGTCTACGGCGACAGAGAACTCAAGGAGGAAGTTCTGAAAGAGTTGATCGATTCAAGGCCTTTCCAGCGTTTGAAAAATATTCATCAGGCAGGGCCTCAGCCGTTTTTCATGGACAAGTACCCCATGACACGTTACGAACACTCCATAGGAGTGATGCTTCTTTTACGCGATCACGGCGCAAGTCTTGAGGAACAGATCGCAGGCCTTCTACACGACGTTCCACACACTGCGTTCTCACATATGGTCGATTTCGTCTACGATACCGATGAACACGATTACCACGACCGTTTTCTTGAGAAGGTTGTCAAAGATTCTGAGATCCCGGAGATACTGGAAAGACATGGCCTCGATGTCGATTACATACTTGATGAGGAAAACTTCGGTCTTTTAGAGCGTGATGCTCCTGATCTCTGTGCGGACAGGATCGATTACTTCCTCAGGGACTCGAAAAGATACGGGGACTGGAAAGTAGATCATTTCGTCGACTCTCTGACAACTGCCGAAGGCATCTTCGTCCTTGAAGATAAGGAAACTGCTATTGAATACGGGAAGAAATACGCAGATGCAGACGAGAACTGGTGGGCAAATCCTAAAGAAGTAGTTTTAACAGAGATCTTCGCAGAAGCGGTAAAAGAGGCCTTGGAACAGAATTTAATCAGCGAGGAAGAGCTTTTCGGTACTGATGAAGAAGTCATGGCGAAACTAAGGAACTCTGACAACGAACTGATCCAGGAGAAACTGGAGATTCTGGACAACGGCTTCAAAATCGAGCTGGAGGCCGAAGATCCAGATATGGAGGTCACTACGAAGGCGAGAGCCGTCGATCCTCCGGTACTTGTAAACGGAGAAGTCAGGAAGGCCTCGGAGTTCTCAGATGAACTGAAAGAGAAGATAGAAGAGCACAAAGAGTTTGTGAAATCAGGTTACAGTGTAAACATCAAAGAGAAGTAAATAGTCGCTTTAGTGTAAGAGTTGGGTCCTGACCCTATCAAGCGCTCCCAGCCGAAAATCTGGCAGATTTTCTCATGAGAAGGCCTCAAAGGCCTTCGGTTGTCGCGAGAACTGCTAGAATCCGCCGGCCATTCCAGGGAGGTGGCCCATCTCGTTTCTTGCCTCATCTGTCATCTCTTCAGGAGTCCAGCGGGGTTCGAAGGTTAGTTCCACGTCGACTTCGTTGACATCTGTGAGGCCTCCGACTTCCTGCCGGACCATCTCGTCGAATACGCTGTGCAGAGGACATCCCGGCGTTGTTAATGTCATGAGGATATCTACCTTGTCTTCTTCTATCTCTATTTCTCTGACGAGGCCTAGATCTACTATGTTTATATCGAGTTCTGGGTCGATTACTTCTTTCAGCTGTTCCTCGACTTCCTCTTTTGTAGGCATAAAGTTAATTTGTGTGGCAAGTTATTTCAAGGTCTAGAGTGCCCAGACCACGAGCAGTATATAGAAAAATGCCAGGGTAAGAGGCATCAGTCTGACGAGTATATTGATGCTGAATATCATCGACGCATAATCTTCCCTCAGGAGATTCATCTTATCCGCCTTTCCATGAGCAAGGCCTATAGAGGCCTCGGAGACGTTTGAAACTGCCTGGCGGACGATTTCTCTGATCCTGTCTTTGTCTACCTGTTCCTTTGTCGCCATCTCGTGGATGCTACTATGTGTATCGGTACTGAACAGTAAGACTTCATCGAAGTCAGTTTTGAACTCTCTCCTAAGTTCTCTAAGATTTTTGGAAGAGCCGTTACCTTCTATACCGTAGAGGACTGTCCTCTGTCCGTCGACCTCTTCTACGATGCTCATGACGGATGGATCTCCGATATCTGTCTTTAATCCGGCGTTGTAACTGTGCTGTTCAAGAGAATCGAGGTCTTCAAGGAATTCCTCCATCTTTTTCCTCGTTTTCTCTGCTATTGAAGTGCCGTAGTACATGTTAGCTCTATCCCCTTCATCGAAGTCGTCGTTGTGTAGATCAACTACTGTTACTTCCTCTAGGTCTACCATATCTCTGAATATAGCGATCTCATAGTCATCGAAGTTATTTATCTCGAGGTAGACGATCTTTTTGTCCCCGAAAGCCCTGCCGTAGAAAGTGGAGTTCCCGAAGCTTTTCTTGATCATCTTCGAGGCCTTATCCACATTTTGAGGCTTTTTCATCGCGTTGACGATTTTCCCTGTGTCTCTCGGGTCTGCCGGATCCGATTGATGCGTGGACGGGACATGGAAAAAGAATCCTTCGCTATCTCCGTCGTTTATCAGGTCTATGATGTGTTTGGTGATCTTTCCACCGCCGAATCCTTCCAGAGGCCCTGGATGGATCCATGGTATGGATACTGTAAGGTCTGATGTCTTATTCTGTATTGAGAGCGTCTGTACATCTGGTTCCGCTGGGAAGCCAAGGTCCAGTGCTTCCTGCCTCTTCTGTAAAAGGCCTGAGACTAGCTGGAGTACTGAGACATTTGCTACGTTGCTTCCTATGAGGTAGTCGAATATTGCAAAGGATATAAGGAGCAGGAGTCCCATGACGAGGAGGAATCCGAAGTTCAGTAGGTAGAGCGTTACAGGAATCTGGAGGTATCTTCCTAGGAAAATATGAAATGCTCCAAGTATTAACAAAGGCTGCAAAAGACTCATCAGACCTACTCTTCTCAACCGCTGATAGCCAACAGATAGAAGCAATACGAAGAAATTGGACAGATAGACTGTGATCAGGCCTAACCAGATGATATTCCACATGGCGACAATACTTCCTGAGAGACTTAAGATCAGGCTGAAAACAAAAAGAATTGCCTGATTACACATAGCTAGGAAATAGCCCCACCTCCTCGGATAATCCTCCAGTACATGGTATAGGGCCTCACCTGAGGTTATAGCAGGAAGTATATAAACGAAAAATGCTACAAAAGGTATCAAAACCCAGCTGATCTGTTGATAAAAAGCCTGCAGTAGTAAAAATCCGATTATGGAATAAACAACGGCAGATACTATTACACCAGCTATTAATTTCCTGAAATCTGGTATACTAAATATGACCTTCTTGAAAACATCTATATTGTCAGTTCCCATCTTCAATCAGGCCTCCGTAAATTTCAAGTAGTTCATCGATACTGTGCTCGATCGAATAACTCTTTACAGCATCTCTTGTATTGTACTCGCTACGAGATATTTTTTGAAGTTTCGAGCGGAAGGCCTCAGCATCTTCAGCCCTGTAAAGTTCCCCATTACCCGTTATAGTCTTATCAAAAGGATGTAAATCCGGAGCCAAAACAGGAGTACCACAGGAAGAGGCCTCAAGTGTCGTTAAGCTTAACGTATCCGAATCAGAAGCTGTCACAAACACATCAAGATATGAATAATACTCCGGAAGCTTCTCCCTGTCAATAAAATCTTTGAAAACCACGTTTTCTGACGCCATAGACTTCAACCTTTTCTCATCCCTGCCTTCTCCGGCAATTATCAAAGTACCGTCTACTTCTTCGAAATACTCGATCAGTAAATCGATATTCTTTTCCTCGCTTAATCTTCCAGAGTAACCGGCGACAGGCCTTTCAAGGTTCTCTTCTTCCAGGAAAGAGTCTTCTGTAGGCCTGAAAAACTCCATGTCGATGCCTACAGGAAGTTTAATGAAATCAACGCCTCTGGGCATCTCATCCGTGTTCGATGTGACTTTATCAAAGGTCCTGAGGAATTTAGTGTCCAGATAACTGTAGACCGATCTTACAGCCTTCGTCAATGTTTTCAGTTTCAGTACCTGAGGTATATACTCCTCCAGCGGAGTATGAAATGTGTATAGATCCGGCAGGCCTTTTTTCCTAGCGTAATATTTTCCGAGTAGGCCTACAGGGCCTGGAGAATGGCAGTGCACGATATCAAGCTCCGGGATCTCACCTGTGCCTGTAGGGACACCTATGTAATGCTGGTACCAGGGATTTTTGACCGATCGCAGAGGTATCTCGTTGTCCTCATGATCGTATTCTGATTCCGGATAGAAAACGTAGACTTCATGGCCTCTCTGCTCCAGCTTCTGTTTCCAGGTCTTCACTGTATATACCTGGCCGTCCTTTCTGGGGAAGTAACTGTCCGCAAAGAACCCGATCTTCATTTTTCTATAACCTGTTTTTTGAAAAAGAACTTTTTGTACCGGTTTTCTAATCTTCGAGAAGTGCGTCAAAGAATTCAGAGGCACCGTTCTCGTATTCAGGATTTTCTCCCTCGCCATTCGAGTAGTACTCTGCTTTCTCGACAACTTCGTCTACAGAAGTCGCTTTTTCAAGGCCTTTCAGGTTTTCCTCTTCGACTTTATTCGCTATAGCTTTCTGGAAAGGCAGGAAAGGATATATTATGCATGGAGTGCCTGCAACCACAGTATCTGCTATAGATGAGAAACCTGTACATATTACAACGTCTGCTTTCTCCGTGTATGGAGTCATCGCTGGCTTGGTTTCCCATTTCTCATCTCCGACCTGCCTCACGTTCAATCCTTTCTCTTTAAGGTTTTCTTTGATTTCTTCGAAGTTCTCGCCGTGAGTACCCGGATTGATCAGCACATCATATTCCTCGATCCCATCATCGCTCTCTCCTTCTTGGGCTAGAGGACCTACTCTAGTATAGCCTGGCGGATCCTCTTCTTCCTTCCAGAGGCTTGTTACAATTATCTGTTCTCCAAAAACCAGAGAAAGCTTATTGTATATTTTAGATGGAACCCTCCACCTCAGATCAAAGAGACCTGGCGTCAGATGATCAATCCTGTGAAACTCCCTTCCCTGCTTAATAGCGACAAGCATGGCAAAAAGATCATCAGTAACCACTACATCAGGATCTTCCTCCTTCATCCAGCTCCCTATCTCACTGGTTCTACTGAATATATTAGGTATAAGACTTCCAAAAGTATGTTTCAGGAAGCTGATAGGCCCATCTCCCTTCACAGCTACATGTGTAAGGCCTGGCTGGTCAAAACCGTTTAAATCAACAAATCTGGCTCCAGGGCCTCCTCCAGCGATCGCAAGTTCATTTCCCTTGGCCTCTATCTCCTTGGCGACAGGTATTGCTCTTGCTGCGTGGCCTGCTCCGTCACACCAGTACACGAACGCTACTTTATCAGTCATCAGTTACCGGGTGCCTCTGCGTTAAATCACAACTTGTAACGTTATAAGTCATATGTAGAAAAACACATGGAAAACACAAGTATATTGGTGTAAGAAGCCTTCTAAGACCTTTTTTCAAGGTTTTCGGCTATCTCTTCTGCTATATGGATAGCTCCATTCTCATATTGCCGGACAGGGCCAACCTGTTCCAAGTCCTGAAGGATGTCCCCACTGAACTTCCTGAACCCCTGTTTTCCATCCAGAGATTTTGCTATCCCTCTCTGCTCTGACGTATATGGAACTATAATTACGGGAGTTCCTGCGACCGAGGCCTCCATAATTGTTGAGTACCCCGAACATACGACATAGTCTGCTTCTTTAAGATAGGGCTGCAGTGACGGCTGATGAGTCCAGTCCTCAGAACCTACTTTAACAGTGTTGTACCCTTCACTTTCAAGTTCCTCTACTATTTTTTCTGTTACATCTCCGAGGTCTGTAGGTACGACCAGTATATCGAGTTCAGGGTTTTTCTCTCCCCCTTCAGGAGCAAGAGGGCCTACACGTATCGCTCTATCTGAAATATCTTCCCATATTGCCGGGCTGAAGATTTTCTCCGCACGGAAAGAGAGAATAGAGTTTACAAAAAAAGTGTTCAGCTTCTCTACCCTGCTTTCAGGGAGCTTCCAGTCCCAGTGGTTCAGGAAATAAAACCTTCTCCTGGTCAGGCTGGCTACAAAAGCCGCCAGCGGCCCGTCTGCCAGGACAATATCAGGGTCGTTCTCTTTCAGCCAAGAGTTGATGTCTCTGGCTCGTTGAACAAGATTCCCTGGCAAGTGAGTGAGTGCCGATATAAGACCTTCGCTGTGCATCCTTGTGCCAGGTTTGATGACTGTAGGGGAGAAATCTGATCTGCCGTTCAGTTTCAGGAATTTCTCTCCTGGGCCTCCGCCAGTCATTTTGACCTCTAACCCTCTTTTTTCGAGTTGCTGCGCTACAGCCAGTGTTCTCATTGCGTGTCCTGCTCCTTCACAGTAGTAGATAATCCCTATTTCATTAGGCATCAAATGTTTAAACCCCTCAATAAATATAAAATCTTCTGGAGTTTATTCAAGATTATGAATATCCAAGCAGACATCTGTGTGATAACTCCTACTATCAGAAATCCCCAGTTTGTCAGAGGGTATATTGAGAACGCTCGTGAAAATGATTTCGACACTGAAAGACTTTATCTTGTCCTTGTAACTGAGGATTTCAACGACAAGGAAGCGATGGAGGAAATGTTGGACGACCTCAGCGTCGAAGGAGAGGTATTCAACGGCAGAGACAGAGAGGAATGGTACGAGGAGAACGATATAGAAGAGTACTCGGACGTCGTCCCAGCGGCTTCCCACGCAGAGACCAGTTTCGGCCTGCTCTTCATGTGGGCTCACCCACAGTTCGAGTATGGGATCTTCCTCGACGACGACACACAGCCACATGAGGACTTCGACTTTTTCGGAGACCACCTGGATCACCTGGATTCAGAGAAGAAAGTGGAACACGTCTCGAGCGACAAGAAATGGGTAAACGTACTATACCAGAACATCGATAGACACGACCTTTACCCAAGAGGATATCCATACAGTGCGATGGACGAGGAAGTCGAGACAGAGGAAAAAGTGACAAACGAAATAATCGCAAGCCAGGGCCTCTGGACCAACATACCAGACCTCGACGCAGTCCGCATCCTGATGGATGGAAACCTGGAAGGACAGGCAGAGACCCTTACCAAGAAAGAAGACTTCACAAAGAACTTCGCAGCAGAGGAAGGAAACTACCTCACAGTCTGCTCCATGAACCTGGCATTCAAGAGAGAAGTAATCCCAGCATTCTACCAGTTCCCGATGGACGACAACGAATGGGATATTGGACGCTTCGATGACATCTGGTCAGGACTAACACTCAAAAAAGCAGCAGACATGCTCAACAAATCACTCATCAACGGTTACCCTCTCTGTGAACACAACAAGGCGAAGAGATCTACCTTCGGAGACCTTAATAATGAGGTGCCAGCACTTGAACTCAACGAGCACTTCTGGGAGGCACTTGAACAAGCACCAGATGAGGCAGATGACTACTTCGAGGCCTATGAAGAGATGATCAAGGCCATCGACAACTATGACTTCTCAGATTATGCAAACAGCAACTTCATCGACTTCACAGTCAAACACATGAGGATGTGGTTAAAAGCTGTAAGAGAGCTGGAGTAGAGAGCATCATATTCTCTCACATATTTTTCTTGTGAGCGTTTGGCCATATTAAAAATTAGAAAAAAGCAAATTTTCGATAGGATGACATACATCAAAGATCTAAAGGATAGTAAGTGGGTTTGGTACGGCGTCACTACTCTGATCTTTGGTGTCTTAATTTATTTTGCAGACGTAAACAAATTTATTGAGTCGCTGACTTCAGCTGATCCTCTGTATTTCCTTGTGGCTCTGATCTTCGGGTTATCATTTTTCATATCCAACGCCATCATATGGCATTCTTTCCTCAGGGAAATTGAAATCTCTGTGAGTTTCTGGAAATCCCTGAAGCTTTTCATGGCCGGAAACTTCATGAATTCAGTGACTCCTCTGGGCAATCTCGGAGGAGAACCTTTCATGGCCTATATAATCTCCAGGAATACGGAGGCCAATTATCAGCAGTCAATATCTTCTATAGTATCTGCTGATCTCGTTAACACAATCCCATTCATCACCTATTCTGCCGGCGGTATAGTTTACTTATTCCTATTCGGTTCTATCCCGAACGTGATAATGAGAGCAACTTACTTCACTGTGGCCCTAATACTGGTTGGAGGAACTATAGCATATCTCCTGTGGTTCAAGGAAGATCTCCTTGAAAACTTTATATTGAGTTTACTCGAAAGAATCGAGAACAAATTAGGAGAGAGAAAGTACTTCAGAGCAGCCGAGGAGAAGATCGAGGAAACAATAAACGTTTTCCAGAAATATGGAGACAATCCTAGGCACCTGGCTAAAACCTCAATTGTGGGACACGTGTCTGTAGTAACCCAAATAATATGTCTTTACTTTGTTCTGCTATCCTTAGGCGTAGAACCAGAAATCGTACCTATAACATTGACAGTTATCCTTTCAGGGCTAGCAGCTTTCACCCCTACACCTGGGGGATCAGGAACAATCGAGGCTGCGTTCTCAGGCCTGCTGATGCTGTTTTTACCAATAGCGTTTGATATGGCTCTGGCAGCCGCCTTCCTTTTCCGAATGACCACATACCTTCCAGGAATACCGCTGGGCTACCTGGCACTCATAAACCTACAAAAAGGAATGAAGGAGAAGAAAAAATGAGCTACACCTACTTGCTAGCAGGAGAGGGCCTTGAACTCGCAGAAGCAGAGCTCAAAGGATTTCTGGCATCACATGGCCTGGAGAAAAATGTGGAAAGAAAAAATAAACTGGCATTTACAGAGTCAGAACCAGCCCAGTTGAAACGTCTCGCACTAACACACGAGATAACAGAACTTCTGTCCAGGACTGATACAGAGGAACCTGAGATAGAGTACAGGCCTGAAAACAGCTACGCAGTCAGAGCTAAAGACCTTACAGAGATGGACAGGAAGGAGGAAGTTGAAGAAGAAATCGGGGGGAAAATAAGTACTAAAGAAAATTCTGTAGATCTCGAAAGGCCTGAAGAGGTTATCAAGGCCTACATATTTGAGGATGAACTGATAATCGGAAAAATGGTACAGGATATCGACAGAGGGCTTTTCGAAAAGAGAAAGAATCAGAAAAGGCCTTTTTCTTCCCCGGTTTCTCTTGATCCTGTTCTGGCGAGAGTTCTTGTGAATCTTTCCGAGGTCTCAGCAGGCGAGTCAGTGCTTGATCCTTTCTGCGGTACTGGAGGGATACTGATCGAGGCCGGGCTCTGCGGTTGCGGCGTGGCAGGAACAGATGTAAAGGAGGAGATGGTGAAAGGAACAAGAAAGAATCTGGAAGAATACGGTATCATCGCCCACGACATAAGAGAATCAGAGGTTTCAGAAGCACATGAAGTTTTCGATGATAAATTCAATGCAGTTATAACAGATCTTCCGTACGGCAAGGCCTCAAAGGAGACAAGCAGGCCTGTAGAGGATTTCCTGGAATCATATCAGGAGCTGACCGAAGGCAAGACAGTTTTCATGTACAACGAAGAGAAACTAGGCGGTTTTGAGGCTGATTTCGAGATCTACGTGCATGGAAGTCTTACACGTTATCTCTTCGTCCAGTAGTCCTGTTCTGGTTCGAAACCGCCATATTCGTCGTGGAAGTCTTCTGTGAAAGGGCCTATGACACCCTCATTTCTTGTCTTGACGTATTCCTGGCTTGCTGGGCCGAGATCTATAGTGTAGACGTCTGCCTGGAAGACCTCTGGCATCTCAACTGTCGGACCCGGATCATTTCCAGGCCTGAGTTCATCTGCACCCAGTATATCCTTATAGACTTCCCAGTGACGGGAATCCTTCCTCATACCTATTTCTTCGTCTCCGTACGCAACTACATTGAGGTCTCCGTCTTCTTCACCAAGTAAGATGAACACATCGTTTTCCTCTGCGAACTCTGTTGCTCTGGAGGCGACCTGTCTCGCGAAGGTCTTCGGAGAACCAAGGCCTTCAGCCATCCTGTTCACACTGTGAAGGTCCTGATCCTGAGCCAGCATGAAGAAATCGTCAAGGTTTTCCCTTATACGGGCCTCGTGAACGTAGTCATCTATTTCACTCTCCGTGAACTCCTCCAGACTCATGTTGTCACCATGCAATAAGAACGTTATATGTGTTTCGGTCAACATGCAGAAGTTTACTTTAAACAGTTTTACCGCCAAAACCTCTGTATGGATATTTGGACCATCGGATCTTCCAGCGCAGTACCGAGCAGGAAAAGAGGCCTTCCAGCCAACATGATAAACTACAAGGGCGAGAGGATTCTCTTTGACTGTGGAGAAGGTGCTCAGAGGAAGATAATGGAGGAAAAGATGGGTTTGATGAAAATCGACCGCATCTTCATTTCTCACTGGCACGCAGACCATTTTTCAGGCCTCCTAGGCCTCATACAGACACTGGAGATGGAAGGCCGTGAGAAACCACTTTACATCTACGGCCCGCCAAGGACAGAGGAGTTCACAGAACAGATACTGGATACAGGCTACTTCTCCCGGAGTTACGATATCTTTACAGAGGATCTAGTCGAGGGAGATGTTATCGTAGGTGAAGGATACGAGGTAAGGCCTTTCGAGGTCGAACATTCGGTTAATGCCTTTGGTTTTGTTTTTGAGGAGGATTCAGAGGTGAAAGCAGACAAGGAGAAGATGGAAGAACTGGGTCTTGGTGCTTCTCCGAAGATCGGAGACTTGAAAGACGGTGAGACCGTAGAGATAGACGGTAAGACAGTAAGGCCTGAAGATGTTGTTAAGGAGGTTCCTGGGCGTAAAGTTGTTTATTCTGGCGATACTGCGAAATGCGATAATATGATCGAGAATGCTGAGGGCGCCGATCTTTTGATCCATGAAGCTACCTGTATGCATGAAATGATCGAGGACAGGAAAGGCCATACTTCAGCTTTACAGGCCGGTGAGATCGCTGAGGAGGCGGGTGTTGAGAGACTTGTCTTGACTCATATCTCTCGTCGTTATCAGGGACGGGAGGAAGAGCTTGTTGAGGAGGCGAGGGAGATTTTCGAGGCCTCTGAACTGGCTGTTGATGGGGAAAAGCTGGAGATTAGTCCTCACAGGCCTGAATAAAAGAAAAAATAAGAAGGAGTTGTTACTCCTGGGCTTCCTGGTAGAACAGATAGAAGCCGTATCCTATGAATAGGAATGCTACTAGGGACATACCGTGGAAGAACATGTACCAGAATCCTGGCGGCTGACCAATAAGTGGAGGCATACCCCCCTCTGTCTGTCCTGTAATGTGCCACTGGATGTGCGGTATGAACAGGAGCATGTGTACAGCAAGGCCTGCTCCTATTATCTCAAGGTAACGGGCTATCTTTCCTCCCCATATGCTTCTTGAAAGGTAAATGAATACCAGTCCTGCGAAGACAGGTATTACTGAGGAGAACTCGACCAGAGAACCTATCTGTAAAGTGTAGTACCTGGTTGCGCCAAAAACAGCCATTGCTACTGTTATCAGAGCTGCTATACCTACCAAATACCAGTCCTGTTTCTCAAGCTGTTCAAACACTCTGCATCACCTGACCTAAATAGTTCTTCATGCTTTACCACCTTCATAGAACAGATAGAATCCGTAGGCTACGAATATGAAAGCCATCACTGTCATCGTGTGTGCTAATGCAGCAACTGAACCTACAGGAATGAATTCCGGTGTAGGCCTTCCAAGTATATGCCAGTATGCATGAGGCACCAGTGTTACGCCGTAAATTCCTAGCCCCAGTACAATAATCGACATATATCGGGCCATCTCCCCTCCAGAGATCTTCACTCCTTTGTAAACGAAGTAGAAGGAACCGAAGATCGATACTGTGAGAAGTATATCAAGCACCAGCTCAACAGCCACTGGAGCCTGAACCATCCCGGCGATGACAGAGATAACTACCACGGCCAGAGCTGAACCTGCCATGAAATAGCCATCTTTGCGCTCAATGTTTAACATGGTAATATAATATCAGAAGCTCGGTTATAAATGTAACATAAATCAAACAAAACTCTCTTATCTATAGAATTAAGATCCCACGCACGGATAATACAACATCTATATGTATTTCCATCCGTCCTATCTCAAACAGCACTCAGATAGAGGGT
>ERZ1034573.62-NODE-62-length-27110-cov-7.489521_pt1 | contig 27110 bp, 32 predicted proteins | sample MGYA00520641_ERZ1034573 | MGnify/ENA primary metagenome ERZ1034573 (study PRJEB33760, sample SAMEA4777724) | hypersaline lake metagenome | biome: hypersaline environment; feature: brines | place: Spain | collected 2014-08 | depth 0 m ...
CTCTTTTGGAATATTAATGGTATGGTCGTAGCTAATGGAAGGACGATCTAGCGTTTTTTCAACGCATTTCACCATTCACAACGGTTCGATCATGTTCGATATGTCGTTGATATCGGGCTTATTTCACATCCACTTACATATAGTCACTAACAACACTGTCAGTGACGCATCAGCAATCTAATAAGAAACATCCTAAAATAGTAACGATCCATGTTGGTGTATTAAGTTAGTACCTATTCAGGCATATGCATAATATCGTTTGCGTTATTGGTCGCCCATTGCTTCCAGAGCAATTTGTAGCAGGTGAACGAACACCCCAGTAAATGCGACGTACAAACCAAAGCCGTTCTCGATAGGTGTACGATTACCTGAGGCGACCTGCCAGATCTCATACACTAGGTCGATTACGAATCCGATTAAGACCAGTACGAAGCCAACCCCAACGATTAGAGCACCGATAGATCCCGGGATAATACTACCAAGACCTACTGCTACAATTGCGAACAGGAAGGTTTTGCCAGATTTCTCACCCCAGCTTCGGAAAGACTTGTCTGTGGAGTAAACAACAGTCGCTGCGATTAGCCCGATAAGACAGGTTCCGCCTCCTGCCAGCAGAATCGCCTGATTATAGATGCTCGGTGCGTACGGGGAGAGAATACCTGCTCCGAATGCTCCGTATGCAAACACCGTAATAAGCGTTCCAGCTAGAGCTGTCGCGTTACTGTTATTCTTTAGACCTTTGGTTGTGACGTAGTATCCCAGCGTCAGAACACCACCAACTACCAGCATCCCGACGATTGGAAGGAAACCGTACAGAGCGATAACAATCTCACCGACAACAGTATCTGCGAATACAAGCATGGAGCCTACTGTAAGTGCGAATAAGATACCTCCGATTGATAGGGAGGTAACGGTATCGCTGACCCCATAATTAGGCGATTCATTCGTACCAAGGCTGGTGTTAGATGCCTTCATACCCGCATTTAGATTGCTTGTACTGATAAACGTTACGTTCTGATTTGAGGTGTTTTTCAGTCAGAACGGCTCATTCTGAACACAACTTTCTCACCATTTACATTCCATTCTCGTTCATAACTCTCATCTTTCTCAGAGAATTCTTTCACTCTCACCTCGTTCGTGAAGTATTCTCTGTTTTCATCCAACGCCCTTCTCACATTATCCGAATCCGTATGGTATGAGAAGTGAACGGTTTCCTCCATATCTAATTCCATGTCAGAACGCATTTCTTGACCTCTTCTAACAAGGTCTCTGATGTAACCGTCTTTCTCTACTTGCTCAGTCACCTCAAAATCAACGAAGACGCGACCTTCTGTGAAGTCCGTATAGTCAACGGTACTGGGAACCACCTCTCGGGTATTAACCATATCATCGCTAACATGGAATTCCTCATCGTCCACAGTTACATCAAAGGGTAGGTCATCATAACTTCGGTCTTCAACCTTGTCTGCGACTGCGTTCGCGTGCTGACCAAATCTAGGCCCGAACTCAGACATATCAGGATCTACGACCTGCTGAAGGTCAGGGTAGTTCTGTACCACATGGAAATTGTACGCGTTAACACGATTCTTAACTAACTCTGCCTGTTCATTCAGCTTAAACCCTGTTCCATCATCCTTAGCTACCGCGTACACATTCGTAACAGGCCATCTTTGCTTCCTCCCGTTCTGCTGTCGGAGATGTGAAACCGCCTCTTCAACATCCCGTACTACCTGAACCTGATCTTCAAGATTCTCGTTACGAAGACCAGTTCTCTGAACCCAGTCCTCACTATGAACCGAGAACCCCTTATCCTCAAGAGGTAGGCTCTCATACAGCTCCTCAGAGAGGTACGGTGTGAAGGGAGCTAGTAGTTTCAACCCATCATGTAGAACAGTAAACAGAGTGTCATAGGCCACTTTCTTATCCTCTGTATCTTCACTAACCCAAACCCTGTCTCTGATCGTCTTCACATAGTAGCGTGAAACATCGTTAACCAAGAAGTCCAGAGTTGTCGATAACGCGTTACTCGGCTCTCGATTCTCGAAGGATTCTGTGGCTTCATCTGAGACGGACTGAAGACGGGATAGAACCCAGTTATCCAAGACGTTTCTGTCCTTCTCCGTATATTCGAGTTCGCTCGTACCGGTGTAGTCGTCCTCATCCATGTACATGAGAGCAAACCGATATACGTTCCATACAACATCCAGTTTTTTCTTCATACTACTAACACCCTGCATATCACTCGTCATATTGACATCGCTTTCCTGCTCTTCATTCGAAAGCATGTAAGCTCTCATAGCGTCTCTCCCGTGTTCACTGATGACCTCAGGAGGTCGCAGGACATGACCTCTGGACTTGCTCATCGGTTCGCTGTCAAGAAGAGCAAATCCATGCATTAGCACATCTTCGTACGGAGCCTGATCAGCCAAGGCAACTCCGAGATACAGCTGCATCAAGAACCATCCTCTGGTCTGATCGTGTCCCTCAACGATCAGGTTACTAGGCCATTGATCTGGACTCGGATCATCAGACGGTTTCACTCCAAGACTACCCCAAGAGGCTACGGAAGAGTCGAACCAGACATCTAGAACATCTTGAAGACGTTTTGCGTCCCCACCGCATTCAGAACATTCTACAACTACGTCATCAACATTTGGCCTATGCATATCCTCTACTTCAACATCTTGTTTAGCTCGTTCTTCAAGCTCATCAGCTGATCGAACTACATTATCTGAGCTACACTCTTCACAAACCCAAACAGGTAGAGGAGTACCCCAGTAACGCTGTCGTGAGATATTCCAGTCTGGAGCGTTCTCAACGGTGTTCCTGAATCTTTCGTCACGAGCGTCAGACGGGAACCAATCCGTGTTATCGATTGCGGACTGAAGACCTGTCTTCATTTCTGTTGCCTTGAAGAACCATTGCTCAGTTGCTCTGAAAACGACATCCGTATCACAACGTGGGCACTCTGGGTATTCATGAGTGTATTTCTCAGTTGCTAGCAGATAACCGTTCTCTGAAAGGTCATTCATAACCTTTTCAGCTCCTTCGTCATGCACATACAGTCCTGAATAGGCTGGAAGTTCTTCAGAGAACCGACCATCAGATTCCACAGGAGAGTAAGGTGAAAGTCCGAGCTCCTCTCCTCTTTCATAGTCCTCATGACCATACCCAGGGGCACTATGGACAAACCCTGTTTTCTCCGCTTCAACATAATCAGCATGCTCAACCATAAATTCCTCTTTTGGTAGAGACTTCATCATACCGTCAAGTGGATGATTGTATTCCTCTCCGACAAGTTCGGAACCTTTCAATGTATTTCCAACTGAGTAGTTATCCCAAGACAGTTTCTCGACAAGGTTATCAACACACTCTTCCGCCACATAGTACGTCTCATCCGAATGCTTATTCTCCACACGAGCGTAAGTCAGGTTCTCATCAACAGCCACGAACTGATTACCTGTAACTGTCCAAGGAGTGGTTGTCCAAGCAACGACGCTTCCTTCCATGTTCTTAAGAGGGAATTCTACGTAAGCAGCTTCAACTGTCCTATGAGAATAATCAAGCTCTGAGTCAGATAATGTTGTTTCACACCGAGGGCAGGTGTTTAGAACATCGAATCCTCTTCCTACTAACCCTTTCTCATACAGTTCATAGAACGCACTCCATACTGTATTCATATAATCAGGGTTCATCGTGAGGTACGGGTTATCCCAATTCATCCAGACGCCCATGTCCTTGAACTCCTCGTCCATAACCGATTTCTGATCATGCACGTACTCTTTACATTCCTCGATAAAATTCTCAACTCCATAATCAAGGATATCCTGCTTCGTTTCGAAGTTGTTCTGTTGCTCAACCTTCACCTCAATCGGAAGACCGTGAGTGTCGTACCCTGGTGTATCAAGAACATTATAACCGTTCATCCGATAGTATCGAAGGAACGAGTCCTTCAGAAGCTTTCCCCATGCCGTACCACAATGCATTCTTCCGCTTGTGAACGGAGGACCATCTAGGAAGTAGAAGTCCTCGTTATCCTCATTCTGCTCCTTCACCTTTTCATAGGTGTCTTCCTCACTCCATTTTTGTTTAACATTCGATTCAACCTCTTCTGGATCGTAATGATCGTTTAATTCTGTCATTGTTTGTGTTTTCTGACCGCATTTCACTTGTAATCTGTGCCACCGTCGATAAGAATAGTTTTATAGTCGCCCCTGTCGGGCGACAATTATACCGATTATGAGGTGACGGTGGCAGTCCATCGTTGTTAATTAATATACCCCTATGATTAAAAAGCATTTCGGTCTGCATTAATCCTCCACTCTCTCATTAAACTCTTCCCAGTCTTCTATCTTATCTATATCTTCAGGTTCTAAATCCCAACTACGTGGCTTATCAGATTGGAATAAAGGATCTGGGTTTGTTTCTACTTCTCTCTCAGAGAATTCAACGACATTATTTAATCCAATAAGATAACCGAAGAGACCAATCGCTAGAAGAGCGCATATCGTAGCAACCACCACAATCGAAAGTAGTACTAAATCGGTCATTCTTCCCAGTATTCTATTATGTATTTGTTGTTATCTCTGTATGTTTGAACTGCTTCACGTATTTTTTTCGGGTACTTCTCTTCTCCTCCATTATGAGCCAAATATACGACGTGCTTCTTCCCCGCTACAATCCCTCCCACGAAGAACATAGGGCCAAAAGCTATCATACCCATTAGGATGAACTCTAGCATTGTCAATTACTAACTAACTAATTTCATATAAAATTTTTCTGTGTCTCAGATTGTCAATCAACCGAAATCAGATAGTCTTGTTTGTCCATCCGCATCCTGTTCGTTCGAATCCAGTTCCTCTTTTCTATCACTAGATAAAGAAGCCTTCTTAAGAACGGAAGGTAACTCTAACGCTTCCTTCGCTCTATCATCAAGATCACTCCATTTATCCCTTGCCTCATCTCTACGCTGTTCATAATTGACAATAGGATATGGATAATCCTCACCTATATCAACTCCACATTCTTCCTGTACTTTTATAGGAGCTTTCTTCGGATTATCCAGATATTTTGCTGGGAAATCACGTAGCTCAGGAACATACTTCTTTATAAACTTCCCTTCAGGGTCATTCTCTCTAACTTGCTTCATAGGGTTGTATATTCTTAATGGATGAACCCCAACTAAACCTGACTGCATCTGCCATTGATAATAATTTATCGCTGGGTCAGCATCAACAAGATGCTTATAGAACCAGTCAGCTCCCTTCTTCCACCAGCATCTTAATATATAAGTGTAAAAACTTGAGCACATCGCTCTCATTCTGAAATTCATCCATCCAGTCTGCTTTAACGACCTCATACTAGCATCAATCAATGGAAATCCTGTGGTACCGTTCTTCCATCTCTCACTCATCTTATCATCATGTGTTCCGTAATTAATCCCTCTGAAAACAGGGTTTATGGACTCCCTCATAATATCAGGATTGTCGTACAGCTTCTGTGTGAAATGCTGATTCCAGAATAATCGAGATGTGAACATTTCAACTGCCCGACCATCGTCTCCATCCTTCTTAGCTGACTGATATGCGTCACGTATAGATACACATCCAAATTTTATATATGGTGATAGTTGAGATGTGTTCTTCTCAGCTTTCCAAGGACTTGATATGCTTCCGACATACTCGTCAATATCTTCAATAAAAGAATCTAACTGATTATAACCGGTCTTACACCCTCCTCTGTGTCTCTTCCCAGTTTCAGACGACGTGTTATATGTTTCCTCTATGTCTTCAATGCTTGTCTTACTATTCAGTATCGGTTTATTGATACTGGATGGTTCATTGAATGTTTCGGATTTGAAATACTCTTCTGCTTGTACTCGCCAATTCTCCCTTGTTGGCTGATCCCTTTTCACCCCGTCATCGTGTATAAATTCAACATCATCCAACCTAGAGAGCTTCATATCCCTCTCCCTCGCATATCCTGAACTGACATCGGATTTGACGTACAGTTTATCCACGGTTCCGAGAATATCTCTAATAGTATCTTGAACTGACCCATGATAGTAGGTCATCCTCGAACCTTTAGATTGATATTTTTCGTCAAGCTCCTCCAAACTCTCATGAAGAAACTTTATTCGCTTATCAGAGACCTTAGAGCTCTTGTAGAAACGAGGATCGAATATGAAAAACGGATGGACATTCCCGTCCTTCATGCCAAGAGCTAACGCCTTGTTATCCCTCAATCGCAGGTCGTTTCTATGCCAGATACCAATATTAGTCAACAAACAAAGCTACAATCTCTTAGAATAAAAAGTTACTCCTACACCTAAATTCCTAAGTCACAATATCCGATAGACCGCATATCTCATCTTCGCGTTCTTGGAAACCGTACCCGTAATCTATAATAACTATATCACCATTTACACGACCTATATCTTTCGGAGAGAAGTCCTTAGGTATCAACCCGTATTCGATAATAAGGTTATTTACGAACCGTATTTTCTCTTCTTCTGTTACGTTAAAATTAGATACAGGACACTTAATCCATCTATAATCGTCCCCCTTTCCTGTTACCTCCAGTAGTTTAGTGCGTAGTTTCTGATTATCGTTATTATAGAGGTTAAATTCTCTTACATTCTGATGGGGATTTTCCTCTATTTTGTATATACGGTTTTCATCGTATCGTTTGGCTACAACCCTATCATTACCTGCGTTCAAAAAACTAAAATTATCGGAAGCTTTCAAATTCTGTATAATATCATATTTTAAATCTGAATCCCGAATCAACTCATCCAACTTGTTCTGACTCATACGAGTATTAAGTTATGTGAGGTTAAAAACGTCGGCTTCGAACAAATTTCTTTCGTTCACTACGATATTGTTAGTTAAATACGCTTAATCAGATACGGTTAAATTATCTGGTTTCTCAGTTTCGTATCTTTCTTGCTCGTTCATCTCAGATAGCTCTTGCTGATAGGATTCCATACCTTGATCCGCCCTGATTTTCGCCTGCGTGTATATTAAAGCGTCGTACACACCTGCTGTCGGCTCTGGTAGCATCTCCCATTCAGCCGTCTTTGAGCTACGCTGAGTCATATACATGATTTCGATAAAGGCATCAATCATCTCTGCCGTCACATGAACCGCCTCTGTGCCGTACAGTCGGTTCGAGTCGTAGATAACCTCATACACATCATGCCCCTGTGCAAGCAGAGCAGGAGCCGAATCAGCGGTTTCCTCGACGTTTGTAACATCCATTACGATGGCATCATCAACTTTCACCACGAATTCGCCTTTAACATCGGTCATGGTCTATCCTACATTAGATTCTAAGGATAGATAAACCCTACGAAAACAGTTTCTTAGATATTTACAGACAGTCTAACGCTTCAATCTTTGTTCTTACGAAGCGTCAGTATCCATCTGCTTCCGATAGATATCAATCAGAGCGTCGGCAATTCCTTCCATTTCGGTTTTCACGTAATTGTTACCGAAGATTTTATGCATTGCGTCGTCTTCAAGGTGTTCACCGACCCCAACACCGATAACACGCTTACCGCCGTTGATTGCGGCGTTAACCTGATTGCTAGCCTGATTCATAGCAGGATTGTTGACCCTGTTATCGTCGCACGGGTTTCCATCAACGTCGATGTTAGCGAGTCCGTCCGTGATAACGATAATCACGTCTTCGCTGTTCGGGGTAACTTCAGTAAGTGAACGACCGTCAGAGATACCAGTTGCGGTTGGGGTTAGTCCATCCGCGTTGAAAGTGTCGAGGTGTTCAGATTTGAACTGCTCAGTCGGACCTGTGATCAGGTTTGTACGGGGATTGTAGTTACTCTTGAACATAGAGGAGGTTTCGGTGTCATACGTGGTTGCCGCGAAATTGTCCCCAATCTGGTCGGTTGCGTCCGCAAGAGCGTACAGAGCAAGCTTAACTTCAAGCTCGTCCATACTGCCCGAACCGTCAACAACAACCGTAACACAACGGTCTCCAACTTCGCTCGGTTCCATTTCAAGGTACAGTCGTTCCTCCGCCATATCACCAGAACGACGGCGGACGACACCACGCATGTTAACCCGCTGTCCGTGCTCAGAAGGCTTCGGAGCACTACGGGTCTTAATCTTGCGGAACGCCTCGGTGATTTCATCCGCAAATCGGTCTTCATACTCGTCCAGAACCTCTTGGTGACGGACGGCGACAGAGGTACTTTCAACACGCTCATCCCGATCCCGCTTACGACGGGCAATCTGCGTTTCAGGCTCCGAACGAGCATCCTGAAGCTGTTCGAAGTACCGTTCTACGAATCTCGAAGGCTCCTCATAATCATCGTCGGTCTGGAACCATTCGGACATATCCCGCTCCGCACTAGACTGTTGCATATCCTCCTTAACCTCTTCACGCTCATCATCATCGAGATTATGAGGATCATTCCCGTCAGTATCACCGCTTTCAGAACTACCTGTATCCTCTCCATCTTCACCAGTTTCAGAACCGTCTTCCCCGTCTTCACCTTCATCCTCAGAGCCTTCACCGTCCTGCTCTCCGCTCTGACCGTCTTCTGTATCCTCTCCATCGTTTTCCTGTTCAGAACCGTCTCCGCTACCTTCTCCCTCCTCCTGCTCTTCATCCTGCTGTTCATCACCGCCAGAGCCACCTTCGGACTCTTCATCCTCGCCGTCCTGTCCTTCCTCATCTTCACCTTCACCACTACCTCCGCTCGGATCGAAATCCTCAAAATCCTCAGCAGTCAGATCTGCCTGAGGATTACCAGCGAGCGGAATACTTCGACGGATTTTGTCGATTAGGTTTGCCATGTTCACTTCCAAGTATGAGACATACGCTAATAAACCCTTTGATTAGAAATGAGCGATTAGGACTGACCTTTACAGGTCACCGACCGCAGGAACCCAATCATGCCCACAATCAGGGCAGGAGTATTCGACAATATCCTCCTTATCATCGTAATTGTTCTTCGGTTCCAGAATCTCGACAGTCCCACGACCAGTTTCAACAACCTTGTAACCCTGTTTCTGAATCTGGTCTTTTGGAACCTGCCCATTAGTCTTCACACGGAATCCACAGACACCGTTTTCATCATCGTGTGCGACAAATTCAACTGAGCTAATCCAATCGGCGTTCTTGTTAAACGGCGGGTAACACCGTGCGGCAATCATCCCGTCAACCGTTCGGCTTCCACTATCAGGGTCTTCAAATCCACAATTGGGACAATCGGGGGTTGTGCTACCACCGCTTTCCCCGCCGTCGCCCTGAGAAGTTTGCTGACCGCCCTGCTGACCGCCAGCACCGCTCTGCTGACCGTCCTGAGCCTGCTTTTCACCCTGTTCACTCTGTTCTCCGTCCCCACCGTCTTCACCTTCTTGGTCGTTCTCCTGCGGGTCGGGAAGCGGGTCTCCGTCGCCGTCCATCATATCTTCTGGAACGACCATCATGAAGTTGGGCATATCAAGGTCGGGCGTGTCCATGTTACCCCCGTACTCCTTGATCAACTCCATAATCTGACGGGCAATTTCTGTCCGTTCGGATTGAATTGAGGTACTACGTGCTTCATCGATCAACTCTCGAACCTCGGCACAGTAGTCCTTATAATCCTCATCCTCAACATCCTCGAAACCTACGGGAGTACCGCCTGCCTTACCGATGTGTAGAACGGCGTTAGCGTGCTTGTACGGCGGTTCCATCTCCGTTACAGGCTCCTGATTCTCACGGATTAGCTCTGCCTGAAGAGCCAGCGTCGGTCGAAGCCCACGGTCTCGGTCGGTACGACGCTTATCAATGTAAATATCCTCGATAACATTCCAAACGAACGCCGCCAATCGAGGACGACTATCTTCATATTCTTCAGCAAACTCCTCCATAGCGTCAACATCCGTAACTTGGTCGTGCTCAATTTCGTGACTCTCGGTGTTCACGATAAGAGCAAACTCCTGTTTCTCGGAGATTTCATCTTCAACCCCTAGAATCTCTGCGTGTTCAGGGTTGATAGTAATCTGTCGATCCTGATTGATAGCCCCGAGCTCATCATCATCTCGGAACTCAATATCCCGCATATCCCCATCCTCGGAGAGGGAGATACTGAGGTCACGGAGCACCTTTCGGAGTGCGTTATCGTCTTCCATGTCTACCCCAATATATGAGACACGTACTAATAAACCCTTTGATTAGAATTCGCTAATTTGCTGACGCACTAAGACCGAAGAAAAGCTTCTAAGAACCGTTAACCCGTTTACTCTCCGGGTTCCTTCTGTTCAAGCTCCCCGTCGCACTCAGGGCAGACAAGGAACTTTTCAGCTTCCACGGGAGCTTCGCTTTCGGGGGCAGACCACGAGCACCCCACATCGTTCTGGTCTTGGCAGATGTAACGGGTTTCGGCTACACCTGTACTTCCAGAGTTTTCATCATCCTCGTCTTCATCCTCGGTGAAAAACTCCACACCACGGAGGTTCTTACTGATAATGGATTCCACCTTTGTAACTTCGCTCTCGTCGTGGTCGTAGATTGCCTTCGCAACAGAGCTAACACCTGCGTTCACGACAGGCTGATCAACACCAGCGAGGTAGTTGGTGTATGCCTCACGACCCCACTCAAGCAGGGTTCCCGTAGGAACACCGTAGGAGAGGTCAGTATCGTCGTTCTCGGCGGTCTGACGGATATCGTTCGCCGTGCTAACCATTTCCGACGCAAGGTCGCGGGGGACAGGCGTGTGGTCGGTTACAAGGTCAATCTCCTGCTCAGGGTACTCCTTACCGAGGAAATCCACGTAGTAGGTGGAACCGAGACGACGCTTCTCCGCGAAATCCAGCGGTTCAACGTGGTGTCCCGAACCCTTGTTCATCGTGGAAATCACGATAAGATTCTCAGGAGTACCTTCAATCTCAACACCGCCAACCTCGTCCATAGAGACCTTCACACGACCGTCCAGAGCGTCGTACAGCTCGTCCTTCGCACTCGTCGGAGCACGGTTAATCTCGTCCAGCGTAAGGATAGTCGGCTCGTTGTTCGACGCTTCAACAGCGTTCGTAACCTTACCCTTCACGAATGTCGTACCGTTATCCCCGATGTGCGGGTGACCGATAAGATCCTTTGCGTACTTGGCGTGAGACATGGTAATCTCAAAGTACGGCGAGGACGGAATCTCCGCACCTTCCTCGTAAATCTTGTAGATATCACGGTACGCTTCCGCCCGAGAGTGCGGGTATGCGTCCGTAGGCTCACCGCTCACCGTAAGAAGCCCTCGGTCTTCAAGCTCGGCTTCGACATTATCCACATTCTCAAACTGTTCGTAGTAGTCGTCGCTAACCTCTTCCGCCCGAGGATCATCAAACTCTTCACCACAGTTGTTACAACGATAGGTCGGACTCTTGCTCTTCCGACCGTAGAAGCTCTGCGTATCACAATTCGGACAATACTCTTCATCCTCAGTATCGTCGTTCATGATGATATTATGGAACAGAGCAATCTCATCAAGCGACATTTCCCACACGGGAAGACCGTGGTCGTTAATGAGAGTGTTGGCGATCTTCACGTCGAAAGCCAGCGAACGGGCAAGAGTCGTCTTACCACAACCAGACGGACCGACGATTCGGCAACTGGTGTTACTCAGTTCAACCTCATCCACAACCGCCATCTGAATCCGACTGAATAGCTGGTCGTATTCGTCGCTAGTCTGTACGTAGAACGTCTCATCGTCGGGATCGAGACGTTCATTCTCAAAGCTGTTGTTCTCCTCAACCATCGAGCCACCATCTTCGGTGGAATCACCGTTTTCGGTCATCGTTCACTTCCAAGTATGAGACATATACTAATAAACCCTTCGATCACGAGCGACCCGTTCGAATTCACCAACGCATTACTATTCGCACTCGCTACGCACACGCAAAACAAGATAACCAGAAACATACTGAGCATCTATTACTGCAGTTAATTATTTATAACCCAATGAGATAATAGAATGTATGTCAAAAAGTAACGCGTTAATCGCATTCGCATTAGTACTCATAGTAATCTTATTCGGATTCCTAATGATAACGCTAGGGGAAGTTAGAGAAAATGTAGGAGAACCAGAAATAACAGCGTTCGAAGATAAAGGAATCACAGATTACTTCGCAGAATCAGATGATGATACATGGAACGTAACGAACAGAGAGGATAGAACGGTTGCTATCGAAGGTGCAACTGTTCAAACTGGTATCGTAGAATCTCTAGAGCCAATATCAGCGGAGAGAATGGATAATAATACTGTTAAGCTCACAGTCGGAATTAACAGATCATACAGTAGTCCTGTACAGGTGCGGTCAGACGTAGGTTCGGGAGAAGGTCAAGCTGTCAGCGTCTTCCCGCCACAACCAATACCTCTAACGTACGGGTACGAGATGACGGTTGAAAACGTGCTTGAAGACGAGGAGATAATAGTGGAAGTTGCAGATGTTCAGCAGGAGGAAAGTGAAGATGAATAAACACGCCAATAACTCCCAGATCGAAACATTCAAATACTGATGTCTCATATTTTGCGATAGCCATGAAGAGTTTGAACTACAATGCTATCAGTTACGAAGCGGACAACCCTGTTGACAGAGTTGAGAAGCTCAAATGGTCTCTGATGAACGTACCTGCCGTAGAAGACGTTAAAGAGACCTATAACAACAACGACTACGACGGGCACTTGGTCATGAAACTCCAATCCGAGTTTGTAGAACCCGCTATTGAGGAAGAGTTGAAGAAAGCTGATGCATGGATGAAACCGCCTGAAATCGTTGAATCGGGAGGGGTTCAAGTTGAAGTAATGCTTAGTGATATTCCAGACCAAGAGTTTGAAGATACAGGCGATAATCAGGTTAGAAAGAGAGGAGGTTCAAAAATAATCGCTATCCCACCTGACGCAGCTAGCATCTCTGGATTCAGCGTAGGCGACCGACTGGATTTCTATTCGAGATCCGGAGAAATTCTTATTCAGGAAGAGCCACGGTCAGATTAATTCAATTTCTGTTTTCTCGTCGTCCAGTATAACTGAGGTTTCGGTACTGTTTATTATGCTTCTAACGCCTTCAATATGAGAGTTTGAGTATAACCAGAGCTTGTCGGTTTGAGTCTGTACAATATACTTCGCTCCGTTCGGTCTGAGTGGTACTATCAGATCCTTTGTAATTTCATCATTATTGTCTCCTATCTTCCTGTTTAGATTCTGCCTGCCTTTCCTAGAATCTATGAACAGGCTTACACGGTAGTTTATATTTCTGTTCACACCGATTAGGTCAGCATTTTTATTCTTATCTCCCTCAATCGTGTACTCCTGCTTTTCGAACACATTCTTTGCCGATGACAGAAATGAGAAGTGAACATCCCGTACGAAAGAAGCCCATGAACGCTTGAAACGTTCAATCCATCCATCCCTGTATCTTTCGGTGAATCTTTCTTCATGCTCTCCTTCGGCGTATCGTTGACACCTTTCGAACATGTAGTTAACATACTCTTCCTGCTCGGGCGGAAGAAAGAACCCGTCAGTATTCTCTGGATATTTCCCCTCACCAAGCTCGTAAAATGTATCCAGCATTGGATATGGTGTACCGTAGTTTTCAGCTATGTGGTATCCGTTTTCATTTCTTTCAGCTGTCTCGTAATTATAATCTCTTAACTCTTTTTCTAGCAACCTGTATCTATCCATGGTTTATAACTAAATTTTATATACAAATCTGTTTTGCTGAATATACATATTCCGCTCCTCACCTATTTTCAACAGCTTTAAGGTACACAAACGGTAATTACTGAATAGAATGAGCTCCGCTAAATCCGTCGCTGAGCCTCGTAGCTGGGTGAAGCTCAAGCATCCCACGACTAAAGATGATGAGGATACTGTAAGTGCCTTCTGTAGCTTTATCGAGAAGTTCCTTTGGCGGGAGCATGATGGTGAAACAGAACTTATGGTTGTCATAAACAACCCAAGCAGTACCCGTAACCGCTACAAATACAAGGGCGTGACACGGGCAGACTTTGAGTCGGCATGGGATAGAGCACACAATCCAAGTGAGTACGACAACAACTTTGGATCGTGGTTCACGAACAACATCAAGAATTCCTACGAGTACGAGCGATTTGAGTAGCGAAACAGATTTCACATTAAATCCCAATCACTGAAACCCAAGAGACTATACTTTACTATTGATTAATAGTAAACCATAGGATCACAGGTTCGATGGATTTATATTTCCCCACATGTAACTGTGAGTGTGGTCAGAGGGCCTGTAGCTCAGTCAGGTTAGAGCGCTCGGCTCATAACCGAGTGGTCGCCGGTTCGAATCCGGTCAGGCCCATGCCGAAACTAATTAAAATACCGAGTACTATCTATTCTGTGTGGAAGAAAAGAATAAGGTAAGCCTGACGATAGTCGCCTCAACCCTTCTGATAATACTAATTCTAGGGTTAGCTTGGTGGATTTCAAACAGTCTGGTGATACAAGCAGAACTATACGATTCCATTGTCGACCTTCTCTACTCCATTATAATTCTAAGCGGATTCCTCCTATCCAGAAGAAAACGCAAACCAAAATATCCTGAGGGGTTGATAAGACTTGAACCAATAATAGCGTCAATCGTCGGTGTTATCGTAATCGGTACAGGATCCTACATAATATATAACAGCATACAGAACATCGACGGTAACAGTTCAACAGAGTTTAGTCTTCTAGCTCTCATACTCCTGATCACTTCGACAGCAATCAAACTGCTTCTGTTCCTCTATGTCCGTAGAAAATCAGAGAGGCTTGATTCAAGCTCATTATACGCCACATCTGTGGATCTGAGAAACGATGTTCTAACTCACCTCGCCTCTATAATCGGATTTGTATCGGTAATAACACAGTTTAAAATAATAGAACCATTAATAGCAGCGATCATAGCAACGTATATCCTGTTCTCAGGATTCAAACTTATACAGGAGAACATTCCGAATATTCTCGGCTTCTCTGTTGATCAGGATGAGAAGCAAAAATTAAAACAAGTGGCATTATCACAGGAGAAAGTCCACGGCGTCCATGACTACGAAGTACACTTCACCGGAGATATGATAGACGTATCCATGCATCTTGAAGTTGACGGCGGAATGTCGATAAACGAAGGTCACCAGGTCGAGATATCCGTAGCTGATGATTTAAGAGACGCTTCTGATTATAGAATAAATGAAATAAACCTTCATCTTGACCCGGATGGACTTGATGAATGGAAACAGGAATCCTAAAAAACTGGGATGGTGTATTCAATCTCGTAAACCACGTTCTCTTCGTTGTTAGATCCTTTAATTTTCACAACTTTTACAGGACCTGGGTATTTCTCGTAATGCTCTTTCCTGCTTTCCTCTCTAGCTTCTCTGGTCTCTGTGACTGAAGTTGCTCTTGTTCCAGAGGCGATTGAACCTATTTGTTCAACTCGTTCCCGAACCTTCTCATCATCTAGGTGTCTGTGATGTTCGTTTGTTCTAACGTACACACGAGCACGAACACAGTTGTGCAGGTCGGGGTTATTTTCGATTGCCACTCCGTTATCATAGCGTTCAGTCGCAACGGTCAAAGTATTGTAATTTGAATTCTGACCGATTAGGTCTCTAACTTTCTCAGCGAACTGCTTTACTTTCGCAAGCTCTTCATCTGCTTTCTCTGTCATATTAGTTACGACTTACTCATAGTCTAAAAGGTTTTTTAATAGTATGAGGAGGGTCTTACCGCCGATTCGGATCAAAGGGTTTATCAGTATATATCTCATACTTAGTGTTGAACAACGATGTTCCAATACTTTGAGAACGCGATTGAACCCGAGAACCGAGATCTTAAGCACAAGGTTCTGTTCCCATCCAAATCCACCTTCAAGGGTCGCCGATGGGATAATTGGGATAAGAACGACCGAGAACGTACGGTTGATAACTGCGAGAACCGTCTGGTGGTCACTCATAACGACGCAGATGGGCTTGTTTCGGGGGCGTTGCTCGTTGATTTCTTCGGAGCGGATAACATTGATGTTCTCAGCATTGGATATGAGAACATTGAACATACGTTCGATTATATCAAGGAGAACAACGATGAGATTGAGGAACTGTACGTGACGGATCTGAATCTTGACGAGGTTTACGGTTCTATCGGTGAAGTTGCGGATATGGTGGAATCGTTCGTGTGGATTGATCACCACCAATGGGGCGATAAGAAAGATGAGGTTTCCGATATGGGCGTTGAAATCACCATTAACCAGAACCGAGCGGCGGCAGGTCTGGTTCTGGAGTACATTAAGGGTCGAAGTTACGAACCCTCTGAAACAGCGATTGAAACCGTGAAACTGACTGAGGATCACGACCTATGGAATCACGCGATGGAAACCATTACCGTCGGCTCTCATAAGGTCTGTATCTCCGAGGCTTTCAGCCAGATGGCATTTTATTCGGAGACCGATAAATTCCTCGAAGAAATCCTTGAATACGGAAAGGATTTCATCAACAATGAAGAGGAGTTGCTTCGTGACGGGATGGGAAGCGGATTTATCGCTCAGAAAGAGAGCGAACACCAGATGAAAGTCGAATATATCCTTGATAACGAAACTGAAATCAAGGAGATTGAGGGATGGACGGTCGGTTTCGCTCACGGTCGTGCCTCTCCCGGTGCCCTTCTTGAAGAACTGTCGGATCGAGAGGATGTTGATATCCTTGTTCACACGAAACCTCAATACCCCGTCAAAGCCTCAATCCGAAGCACGGACGACTTCGACGGTTGCCACAAGATCGCAGAGCGACTCGGAGGCGGAGGTCATGAGCAGGCAGCGGGCTGTAAACCTGACGATATCGCTCAGGAACCGATGGATTTCCTTGAGTACGTTCAATCTCGTGGCTCCCAACTGAAAGAAAAGGCAGAGAAAGAGGTTCAAGACCACCTTCAAAACGAGTAATCACCCCTACAATCGCCCACGTTCGCAACTGTTTTCTACTTGAGAATGGAGACTCCAAAAATTAAACTAGTGTAAAAAGAAAATAAGCAGATCTTCAGAAGTGAAGATTTAAACTCGTTGAAACGGTTCTCCTTTGATTGGTGTTAGGCTGTTTAACTTGGGTCATTCCGTAAGAATATATTTAATCCGAGGTGAGATAGTGATGAGTATGGAGTTTAACATTAATGTGTATAATAGTCCTGATAATAACAGCAGAGACGAAATGATTCAATTCATTTCGGAACACAATGATAAGTTCGCTGAATATACATTGATTGAGTCTGCTAGAATGTGGAATCTCATTCCGAATGTGGAAGAGAAATCAGATGAACAGATCTTGGAAGGATATTATGAGCGGTTATTCGGAACAGTAATCACAGCTGAACACGGCGACAAAGTTATTGGAATAGTTTCGTTCAAAGAATCATTCGGTGAAGAAGGCGGATGGTTGGATGGACGCGTCAAGAACAATTATTGGCCTCTTCATTGGCTATCATTTATTCTAATTGATGAAGAGCATAGGCGTAAGGGTGTTTGGACTGATATCTATAATTACGTCAGAACAGATGTTATACCGAACTGTGAAAAAACATATGAAAGACTCGGATTTGCAACATCTAGTCGGAAAGAATCGATGAAGCAGTTTGCTTCGAAGAACAATTTCGAGTGTGTAAATGTTATACCTGATGATAGAGGAGACGGTATAAATTCCTGTATATTTATAAAAGATTTGAATCCGAATAAGCTTTCAGAGTAGAGAAACCTCCCTGTTCTGTATAGAAAACCTTATGCTACTTCGGGATTAACCATATCGCATGTCAAAAGACGGTGTTTACTCCCCATTCAAACCTATTGACGCCGAACGGGATTTTGGAGTGGAAATCACGGATCGGTATGCGTTAGGACAGCACTCCAAAAATTTCATTCAAGATCCCGTGACAACTTGGTTCGACAAGGAAACTTCAGATAAACATCTTGTCCACTACGGTTGGTCTTTCGAACCTAACGACGCATATATGAATTCCTGTCATCACTCTTGGTCGATGAGCAAACTCTATCACACTTATTCTGACGGGAGCAACTTCCGCTCCTTCTGGTCAGCTCACTCAGCCTATTGCGAGCCAACTAGGGCTCTCTACTATATCAGGCACGGAGGTGAATTCCCTGATCTGCTTGAAATGTCATACGGGGGGTACGAGAATGAGTTGTTCGAAGTGTTCACCGACGGACAAGGCGGTTTTATCCTCACATCCCGACCTGAAGGCTCTGTTTCATCAGCGGATTGTTTCGAGACCGTACTAAAATATAGGTTTAGTTTGGATTTGTCTGAGGTTGTCTAAATATTAGGTATATCAAAACAGTTAAGAAATAGGGGTTATAATTAATAAGCAATGACTACTTTCGAAGAAACCAAAGATCTGGAGAAATCAGTAGATTCGGAGTCATTTATACAGGCGGATATGAAATCTTCCCAATCTCAGAAAACCGAGGGGGTAGCGGTTATGAAGAAACTTCACTACGCTGAAGATTCTAGTGAAATCCCAGAGGAATACAAGGGCTTGATATTTCCGAGAGATAACACGGAGTTCTACATATTTGAGTGTGAAGATATTAGGTCGGAGGAGAAGATGGTTCTTGTCGCTAGACAGGGCGAATATCATGATGAACTGGAACTGATAAAAGAATGGACTGGAGTTGATTCTCTAAGCCGTCTTGCTGGTAAGAGCGTTCCTGTTCAGGATACGGAACATGAGTTTATGTACAAATTCCCCCAATTTGGCTTCGATTTCATCGACTCTGATATGGAATCTGTTAAAAATGCTTACGAATCTGGGTGGATAGAGTACAAAGATGGTCAATGGGTCAAGTCTGAGAAGATCAAACAGTATGACAAGTACATGGATATGAGAACCGACCAGATAGGATCTACTTTCTGGATAGTACTGGCTTCCAGCTTTTTTGCCCCTGTTGGATGGATGGGAACAGTCCTTCTTATGATGGCAATTTCTCTGTTCATAGGTCAGTCGTATCTGAACTCTCGGGATGAACCTATTGAATTTGTAGCTGATAGAATCTGAATAACCCGGAAGTATTTTATTTTCTCCTTCTCTTATTTGTAGCAGATGAGTGTAACAGGATTGAAACAGTCGACCGTGTACAAAATGTACAGGGACTATGGAGTTAAGCACTGGAAGTATATTGTAGTTGCTGTTCTGATTGGCTCACTCGGTACTATGCTAACTCAGATACCGCAGATAGCTTTCGGATTAGTTATAGAAACTATCGACCCGAGCGTGGCGAGTTCTCAATTCCCGTTCGCCGACAGAATACTATCTTCAAGTTCTGAAACTAGAGTTATAGAAGTTAGTGCTGTATTTCTAATATCTGTTATTTTAATTGCGGGATTCCGTTTTCTATCAAATTACATTTGGGATGTGTTCCAAGAGAAGTTCCAGAGAGATTTACGTGTTAGTGCGTATGAATCCGTGCAGAATCTTCACCCTCAGCGATTCATACAGAGGAGTTCAGGAGAGTATCTTAGCGTTGTTGAGTCTGATGTCCGTGAAATCGGTAACCTCCCAAGAACTGTCATCTCCGGAGTCTCAAATGATACGGTTAGTGTATTTACAATTGGCTTGGTATTGTTCACTCTTAACTGGCAATTCGCATTACTACTGACAATTCCAGCTCCGTTTATAGCTTGGTACACTTTCAAATTTAAAGAGATAATAGAGCCTCTCTACAAAGAGACCAGAGAGGCTTCAGCGACACTAACCAATCAGTTATCTTCGAGTATCCGAGGAATACTAACCGTTAGATCATATGTCGCTGAGGACAGAGAAATAGAAAGAATAAGCGAGGCATCCGATGAGGTTAAAGATACACAGCTTAAAGTATCTAAGAAATGGTTGCTGTACGCTCAGGTGTTTGGATTAACATCCCGTCTTTCAACATTCTTAGTTCTATCACTAGGTGCTTTCTGGGTTATATCCGGACCTCCGCTTTTCTTCACAGAACCGTTAACGGCAGGTGAATTAGCCGTATTCTTCACAAACTCTACGCTACTAATACAGCCTGCTACGAGCCTTCACAGTTATGTGGACACCTACAAGGATGCCCAAGCATCCTCGGACAGGGTGTATTCGATAATGAATGCGGAGGAGAAAGATAAGAAGAAGTACAACCGTTCAATAGATAGTTTATCAGGTGACATCGAGTTTAAAAATACAACTTTCAGCTATAATTTTGATGACGCAGATCCATTAGTAACTGATGACGCTGAAAAGTCAGATGAAGAATCTGATAGTTTCAAATTCGGCCCTGTTAACTGTCGGATTAAAGAAGGCGAAACTATTGGAATTGTCGGCCCTTCAGGATCAGGTAAGACGACATTCCTTAGACTGATGATGCGTTTCATAGATTATGATGACGGAGAAGTTCTCGTCAACGGAATGGATATATCTGAGTGCAATCCTAGAAGTCTAAGAGATAATATAGGATATGTCGAGCAGGAACCGTACATATTTGATTCCACTATGCGTGACAATATAGTGTACGGTAACTCCGACGCAACAGACGAAGATGTAGAGACTGCGGTTCAAAACTCGGCTTTAGATGATGTGGTTGAATCCTTTGATGACGGTGTAGATATAGATCTTGGAGAGTCAGGTGGCAATCTTTCAGGAGGTGAGAGGAAAAGAGTAGCAATAGCAAGAGCTCTTATATCAGATCCCAAGATTCTGGTTCTTGACGAAGCCACGAGTCATGTTGATAACATTACGGAAAGTAAAATACAGAGATCCATAACAAACGCATCGAAGGACAGGACGACGATAATGGTCGCTCATCGCCTATCCACAGTACGTAACGCTGATCGTATATTTGTATTTGAAGATGGTCAGATTGTTGAAAGAGGATCGCATGAAGAACTTGTTGAAATAGGCGGATTATATAAGGAACTATGGGATAAGCACGTCGGAATCTTAGATTGATTACTCATCAAATTTGAATTCTTCTAACGTGCCAATCAGATCATCAACCTCCTCGTTTACTTCTTTCTTAAAATTTTTAGCTTCGTCAGTTACCCTAGCCCCTTTGTTCGTCGGTTCAATTAATTCCTCCTCTTCAAGTACCCGCAGAGAGTATCTTATCTTGTGGCGAGGGTAACCTGTTTCATCTGATAGTTTCACTATACCAACCGGACCGTTCTTATCCACGATGTTCAGTACTTTCATGTGCCTGTGCATCATATCGGCTTCTTTCTTGACTCTGTCTATCATGACAACTGTTAACTACTTTGCGAAGATGTATAATTCTTACGAGAATTGGTTTCTCCCAACCGATTAACGGATTCCTAACGCTCCGTGTATAGTCGGAACCACATAGCACACAGGCAGACTAGCATAACCATCAGACAAGCCCCTGCGAATATCTTGGTATCTCCCGTATCGTACAGATCTATGGTTCGATGAAACATGAACACATTTGCGACCGGTGAACCGTGAATCTGGTGTACAAATTCCGAGATAGCAGTAATAGGAATGATATGATGCGTATCAGGAATCATAGCCCATAATCCGAATACATACGGGATTAGAGACTGGTACCATGTATCTTCAAGCTCAGCTAGCATTATAACCAATGCTCCGATGCTGATCCCAACTGCGAAGTGGGCTACGGCCATCGACATGCACATCTGTTACACCTGAGGGAAAATAAGGGCTTCCATATGAACTGAGAACAGATCCAGATCAATATGGATCAACAGTATTCTGTTGCTGGTATATCTCATATATTAGTTCATCCGCTAGTAAACCTAGTTTAATATCGGCAGGTGATTTTTCATCTGACAGGATATTTGAGGCTATTAATTCCATTCGTGACAGCCCATCATTCGCAGTGCTAGCAGATTGAATCACCTTACCGTCTACTGATTCAATGAAATCCTATATCGAAATATCGTTTCGTATATCTCCTTTCAAACATGTTTCAATAGAATTACAGACATTCTTCCAGCCAGTAATCTTACACGCGGTAGGAGTTAAATGATCTCTTCTAATGGTTGATCCAAAGTACGCTGTTTCATAATTCTCATCAACCCATAGGAAATACCGTCTCTCATTACGCTGATTGAAACCTCCTTTGAAGCATATGCTCTCATTGTTAAAACCTTCTAGAAGAACCGTTCCAGAAACGTCATGAGCACCTTCACTGAAACTATCATCAACACGCTCCGTTTCAGACCAGTCTGTAACGTTCTTAACATCGGCAACGCTAATCCCGCTCTTTTCATATTCTAGGAAATTATACAAAGCAAATATTTCGGATATATCATGAACCATATCATCCAGAATGTAAGGGCGAATCTTCCGGGACGTTTTCCCTCGCCAGTGAACAGCACCTCCTAACTCGAAATCAGACTCAGAGATATGTTTCAATATGGTCTTTACTACGGGATGTTCAAGCTCGATAAAATCAACACTACCTCGTACGCTTGAAAAGTCTAAATCCTTAGCTTCCATAGGTGCTGTTGTTACTGGTTTCTCCACAAGAACATCATTAACTCCTCTTTTAATTGCCTCTCTAAGGTATTCAATATGACTCTCTGAAGGTGTTGCTATACACCAAACTTCTTCAGATAGTTTACTTGGCATTGACTCTAAACTGCTGTACAATGAGGCGTTATACTGACTTACGGACTCTTCAGCTGAAGGATCAGGATCCACAATTGCAGATATTTCACCGCCTTGAGTTGAGAACGACTCCGCCCAAGATGATCCCATTCCGCCGAATCCAATTATAACGACGGATCTGTTTTTATATTCCACAGTACAATAAACTTTTAACTACAATATATATCTTAACACAGTCAACCAATCAATCCTTATCTTGGCGTTCATGTTTAAAGTCCTCTAAAGATTTGTACTCGTGTTTCTCAGTAACAGACCGAAGAAACCACTTCGAAAACGGTTTCCTGTACGAACTAGGATTATTCCTCCGATTATGTAACTCTTCAAACTTTTCTCGTGGAAAATCGTAGTATTTGTATATACTATTACCGTTATCGTCCTCAAAAGAAACTATTAGCTCACCACCATTCCGATCCCGCCATATGTACCGATTCACAAACTGAGAAGCTGCTAAACCTTCATCTGAGTCATTCGGTAGTTCAAACCACTTGTTCGCTTCCATCAATTAGATTTACGAATACCTGTTACAAAATAGTTCTGATTCAGTCCGATGCTAACCCTATTCTCTCACAAAATCAATATAACTGTCAGAGCTGAAATCCTCTCCGAAAACGCTCAGTAACTGTTCCCAGACAGAGTACTTACGAGTTCGAATCTCATCAACACCTACTGTTACGTTGTACTCTTCTTCACTTCTTTGAACAGATACAGTTAGAGTCCTCTTGTACTTGTTCTGAGGTCGCCGTCGGTAGTTCGAATAACCGTTCATAAAAGTCGACACCTCAGATGAGTGCTCCGCCAGCGAAGCTTCATCGATAGTCCCTGCGGTTCTGTCACCCTCAGTAAATTCAATTAACTGATCTTCAACAAATCCATCGACACACTCTAAACTGCACTCACCTCCTTTAATCTGGATAACCAAAGTAACTGAATCAGACTCCTCATTGATGACTCTCTGGATCTTCTCTCGGCTTCTGACAAGTGGAGCCGTATCTGAATCCGTTCTCTCAGAGCCCTTCTCAATCAACTTATTAAATCCTTCTGTGAACTTCTCCAATCCGTCTTCAACAGTATCATCCTTCCTTCTAACAGGTGAATTGAACAGCATTTCTAATCCCGTAAACATTTCAGATAGGATTTGACTGTACCAAAGACACCAAAGTTCAGGGTTTCCACTATAACTGTTCGCCATGTCAGATGCATCGAACTCAAATCGGTCGTCAGACATTAATTCAAGCTCCCGCTTCACATCCGATTTTACTGAGCTTACAATTGAGTTGTCCGCCTTCTCCTTCAATAGAGTTTTCTCTTCCATTTTCATCCCTCAGTATCAATGACTTGAAGATTAACATCCTCTCCCTTCACGCATAGCCATACGAACCACACGGCGTACAGAGGACTGAGAAGAACCCTCTGAAGAGTTGAAAGACCCGTGAAGGCTCCATAGCTAGTTTCTATCTTTCCCCTCCAACACCACTCATCCTCACCTTCAGGCGGGTTGCTAAGAACATCCCGACTCGCTACATACCATTCACCGTCAGCGACGACCTGTGCCTCAATCCGCCACTCACCCTGCTCGTACTCAGCCAGTACACGTTCATCTTGAGCCATCGGAACGCTGAGCGGGCTGGAGATGTACTTTGTGTTCGGCCCATACTCCATCATGTCCTCATCACGGAACAGATTATCGTATTCCTCGTGGGTCTCCGTCATACTCTATTGTTACGGCTCAGAAGTAATAAAACCGTTCATTTCGACTCACCGCATACCTTTTTCATCGAGCCAATTTGTTCACATCTCCGTGGATAATCCCATACTCATCTCCAAAAACCTCAATTACACTTGGAAGATCAGCATGAATACCATCTTCGAGATGCTGGCGTAGCTCTGATCCCTTGATAGCAGTTCCTGTTTCATTATGAATTGATTTAACCACACCAGTCGTGAAAACCCTGTACTCACCACTTTCCTCTACACCCACGTACTTCTGCGAGGACTCGATTACCACCGCGTAATCCTCTACTCGGCGCTTCACAACGTTCGTATCTCCTTTCTGACTGACTTGTTCAAACTCAACGGATACCATAGGATAGCGTAATTGTTAGCGAATAATGAAGGTAACGATCTGAATTAGCGAATACTGTTCCGTCCGATTGTAAACAGTTTCTCGAAACCGAGATCCTCCAAGAATTCATCGCTCACTCCGATGAAAACAAGCGGATCCGAATAACTGATAGAATAATCCTCAATGAACAGATCGCACGACCAGATGTACATTCCATCATCCATCGCGTCTCGTGCGATTTCATTCACCATCTCATCAGACATTCTCTCACTCCCAAATTTTGCTCGCTCCTCAGCCTTATCTTCAGGATCTAAAGTTAATCCCATTCCATCCGTTAGATCAAACGTCTTCGAGTTTTCTTTGAATGAAATCGTGTACCCGTTGATAGAGTCGAAACCGTACTCCCGATAGATATCATGTTCATCCTTCGGATCCAAGTCTGGCATTCGGTAATCAACATCTAATGCATCTTCCAAAGCCTCGAAAATAACTCTCGGCTTCGGTCGGTCATACTGAGTTGTAACAGCAGTAAGACTGCTTTCCTTGTCAAACACAACAAATCCCTCCGCCTCAACGCTCGACCCGAACGAAGGATCAGATTCAAACTCGTACTCCGCAACTACAAGCCCATCTTCACTTCTCTGCACGAAAACATCAATTTCCTCTGAATGGAAGTTGCGACGGGGCGTCTCAGAAATCTCATCCTCCATAACCGCAAGCATCACGCGGTGATCAGGTTCATCCATACCTTATTATTCAGTATTTACCAACTTAACCCCTTTGATATGGATTCAGAACCATCGACAGTTTTATTTCATCTTCGGAACAAACAACTGTAAATGAAGTATATACGAGACAGTACTGACTACCAAATACACGTAACAGTAGAAGCGGATAATACGAACAACGTCACAGCAGAACAGATAAAAAACCAACTTGAACAGCAATCCTCACGATTTGAACCCTATCATAAGTCCAGCCGATCCATGTGGCCGTATGAGGAATTAATTGGTGTTTCAATAGCAGAAGCCGACGGGTTCTCAGGTAAGATAACAGAAGACGGTTTCAGATTATCAATTGATGATTACGGAGAATTTAACAGAGTTTATGAGCAACTGAAAGAATGGGTTTCTGACACGGAGATTGACACTCCTCAGAAGCAACTGTTCAAAATCGCATCGTTCAGTTTTGTCTCAACCCAAGATAATCAATCAGTCACACACGATTCAACGAAGTCAACTGATAAAGACGATCTTTTTGGAAGTATATACACATATAACGGTATAAAATCAAATTACAGTATGATCCAAGGGATGCTAATATTCTCTATTCTAGAACCTGAAGACGGTGTTTCGATGAAAAAGTTCGATGACTATCTTGATTCTATTATACAGAATGACTTGGTTCTCATCGGAGCGACAGATGAGATAATCGATCCAGAAGATTAGAAATCGAACCAGACTCTCTCGTACATATCCTCCAGTTCACTATCCAGTTCCTCGAATACATCATCTTTGTTAACATCAATCGTGAGATTACTTCTCTGACCGTTATCAACTTCGATTGTAACGGTTGAATTCACATCATCGACAAAATCCAATTCTTGGATCCTCTCCAATCGAAGATCGTCAGTATGAGTTACTTTGTAATGGTATTCGTCCTGATTCATACCCATATGTTGTATTGTACTTGAATAAATGTTACTATACCGACTTACACTCTTTCGATTTCCATTGACTGACCTTCCTCTTCTTTTTCACTCATAATACCCACTCTCTCGTCAGCCCTGCACATGCAGTCGGCACACATCCGCACAGCAATTGGAATCAGTACCGTTCTCGGCTCAGTTGGATCCTGTCCAGTAATCTCATATACGCCTTTGTTATCGTGGCAAATGTCACACGTTTTACTGAAGTTCTTATTATACTGCTTCCAGACCAGCTTCTCGTTTGGAAGTGTGAAAGGTACAGCGGACTGGAAACGAATCAGCATTTCAAGCAGTTTTCGCATACTTGTATTTACGCATTAGAGCTATTATAACCTTCGATTTTAACCTATTAGATTGAATAGCAACCTTTAATTACCTCCGAACGCTATTGTCTCATATGCCTCGGAAAACAGGTCTCGATACGTGTGACTGGTGCGGTTCACAGACTGACAGCATCCAAACTAACGGTAGCGTGTGGCTCTGTCCGTCCTGTTGTCCGTCCCTTGATGAAGGTTCCGTTCCTGATAACGCACCGACCAGCTGGCATCATATGAGTGAGGAGGAACAAGCGGATTGGAAGAACGGTATGAGCATGGAGGAGATTATGGAGAAGCACAGTTGGCATGTTCCCCCTGAACCTCCTGCTGAAATCATCCACTAAACAGCCG
>ERZ1034573.64-NODE-64-length-26984-cov-13.450072_pt1 | contig 26984 bp, 36 predicted proteins | sample MGYA00520641_ERZ1034573 | MGnify/ENA primary metagenome ERZ1034573 (study PRJEB33760, sample SAMEA4777724) | hypersaline lake metagenome | biome: hypersaline environment; feature: brines | place: Spain | collected 2014-08 | depth 0 m ...
GTTCATTGAGCTCTCAGATCTAGTGTTTCTTTCAGAAGAAGAGAAGAAAAATTTTGAAATCGAAGCTCAGGAAGTTATAGTAACTAAAGGCTCTAAAGGCGCAGAACTAATAACTAATGAATTTACTAAAGACAAGAATCCTCCCGAAATAGATGTTTTGGATACAACCGGTGCCGGCGATGCATTAACTGGAACTTATCTCGCTTTTAGACATCTTTCTAAGGAAAAAGCCCTAGAGAAAGCGGTTCTCGCATCAGCATTATCTACACAGGAGAAAGGCGCTATGTCGGCAATACCAACTGAATCAGATATAGATTCAGGTATTCAGTAAACTGTTTAAGGATTTGTAAAAAAGATTGTTCTATGGGAAAAATTGAGAAACCATGGGGATATGAAGAGCACGTTCTCACCACTCAGGTAGAGATAGGCGGTGAGAGAGGAATGCTCGGTATTAGAAGGCTTGTAATAAACTCTGATGAGATGACGTCCTATTCTTTCCATGAAAACCAGTCCGATATAATTTATCTAGAGGAAGGTTCTGCAACGCTTAGGGTCGAGGATGAGCTTGAAGAACTGAAGAAAGGTAAGGCCTCGATAATTCGAAGCGGTGAAAGGCATCAGATCCAGAACATAGATTCTGAAGTCGCAGAGATCTTGGAGATTTCTTTCCCTTACAGGCCTGACGATATTGAGCGTGTAGAGGATCCTTACAGCGAATCAAGGTGAATATTTTCTGTCTTTGATCCGGGAGATGCTTTTAGGCCTAGGATTTGCGGCGATAGGTTTCGGCGCTGTCAGTGTCTTTGGATTGAACTATCTTACTTTTTCATTCCTGATGTATCTCTATGTTTTCATGCCGATTGTGCTTTATTTATTGAGAGCTGACTTATCTAGAGAAGATATTAGAGGTATCAGATCGAAGTTTCTTTATGTCGTGGATGAAGAAGAGAGAAGAGTTAAACGTGTAATGACGGGAGACGAGTTCAGAATTAATGATTCAGAGAAAATCTAACTATCTCGGAGTTTAGTCATTATTCATAGCTTTCTTCGGCCACAATCTCTCCATCTTCATCATAGATGTAGGCAGTATCTCCGTTCATGCTCCAGACTGCTAGGCCTCTATCCCAGTTAAACTCTGCATCACCGTAATCTGTGTAGAGCCTGATTGATTCCCCAGCATCTATTCTTCCGTCTTCAAATGTATAGCCTGTTCCGGCTTCGTCCTCAACTCGCCAGTCATTTAAAGAGATATTTTCATCCCCAGTATTCCTTATCCGCAGATACTCTCCGTTCTCAACCGATGTATCTGGCTGAACATAAAGGTCTAGAGACGGTCCGTCTGATTCTCTGGAACTGACTTCAGCAATTACCGTTTCCTCAGATAAAATTTCATTTAACTCTTCTTTCCTATCTTTCAAGGCCTCTAAATCAGTTCCGTCAAACTCCATAACTCTTTCGCCATTTACGGTTTTCTCAACTAGTTCGCCTTCAGGCCCATGAACTTCCGTACGATCCTGCTGAGAGCTATTTATTTCTATCAGCAGGCCTTCAGAGCTGTTTAAAACTGTCTTGACTTTTCCAGGCGTCTCTACAGTTTTCACACGGTAATCTGGTGTTTCCTGTATTGTAACTTTTCTATCATGAGTTGTTCTAACTGTTTTCTCCTCATCATGGGAGGTAACTGTCATATTGGAACTAGTAGAATCGGTCTCAGAGACAATGTTTACAGGACTTTCAGAATTTGAAGCCGCTTCTTGGAGGCCTTCTAGACGTGTTACGTTTGCTTCTTGAGTAACGGTCTGTGAAGCCTGAGGAACTGCGATAATAGCGACAATTACAAGAGCCCAGAGCATTGAGCTAGATCCGGCCTTCATAACTTTATCTTTCTAGGCCTTTTACTTAACTTTTAGTCTTCACCAAGGTATACTTCTAGCACAGTCTTGGTAAATCCAAATATTACAGGTCCAATGAACAGGCCTACTGCGCCGAAAACGTATACTCCTCCAATTACGCCTATTAAGACTGCAGCAGGATGTATTTCTGCTCTTTTATCGACCAGATAAGGTCTTAATATATTATCGGATGGACTTATCACTGCTAGCCCGTAGGCAAGTAAAAATAGGCCTGGGTATACGTCTCCTGTAAGTATCAGGTATGCTCCGGCCGGCGCCCAGACTAGGAAAGCGCCTATAACTGGTATGAACGCAAGGACTATCATCATAAAGGTCCAGAATGCTGCATTTGGCAGACCGACAATGTAGAAGGCTATACCACCCATAATGCCTTCGACCAATGCTACCAGCACATGTCCTTTCAGTATTGACTTTGTCATCAAACTTGCGTTGGAGTAAAGCTCTTTCTGTTGGCCTCTCTCCATTGGAGTGTATTCGAGGAGCCATTCATACATTTTATCTCCGTCCTTAATCAGGTAAAACATTATGAAAAACATTATAGTTAGGCCTATTGCCAGCCCTGTTAAGAAGTCTAGGAACTGCGTGATTCCTCCAAAGGCGATTTCAGTGAATCTTTGAAGGCCTTGGGCTATTTCATCTTCGATATCTACATCCTGAGAAGTCCATTTAAATATTAATTCCTCTAACTGGGTGAAGTCTACTGCTTCCATATCTCCTACTCCGTCTATAATATCTCGGCTGTCATCAATTACCGCGCCGGTCGCTAATACAAAGGGTGCAAAAATTGTGGATATGAAAATCAGTATAACTAAAGCCGTAGATATCAGATCTCCTAGGAATGGTTCAATTTTCTCTTTTACAGGTCTAAGGACGAAGGCCAGGATAAATGCTGCGAGAACATAACCTATAAATGGAGCAATCATCAGAAGTGAGAGGAAAAGTAAAGTCGCTGACAATCCTCCCAGAAAGGCCTTTTGTTTATCCATAATCGAAACTTCTCATTAACTTAGATAAACCCACCGGAAAAGAACTGAAGAGCAGGGAAGATAAGTACTGCCATGCAAGATGCCCATACACCTTTCAAAAGTGCGATAAAGCCGATAAAGCTGGAGACCCCGAAGACCAGGAAACCGTAAATGCCTGTCGTGAATCCAACCACAGCCATTATCACGGAGATAGTTAACAGGCCTAAAATCTGGAAGTTTGTGTTTTCAACCAAATCCAAGAATAAATCCAGGTTTTTCAATGCGAGTATTCCTGCGATCCCTGATGCGAATATACAGGCCCCGATAAGGAAACCAACTTCGATAAATCTGACATCCGATACGGTCTCAAGAGCGACGGAAGACCCTGTTCTTGGTTTTCCTATGAGGTAAAGAGCCAGAAATGAAATAAGGATATCAGAGGTATTAACGCCTCCAAGACCGGTCATAAAGCCCTCGCCATCGGAGTTCATTAACGGCGCTAGAAAAGTCGTGGAAATAGCTGCACCGATGCCAGGAACCAATCCTGCCAGAAGGCCTGCGGCAAATCCTGTAGCTCCATTTTTCGGTTCATCTCCTTCAATCTTGAAACGGTTTTTCTGTTCGGGGATACCAAATTCCTGTGTCAGCGAGTAACTGATGGCAGGAATCGCGAACAGGCCTGCGAATACAGGCATCAGTATGAACTGTTGTTGGAAACCTGAGTTCAAGGTTATCAGGCCTAGAGAGCCGGAAAGAGCCATCACCAGTATGGAGTTCAGAATGTCGCCTGACTCCAGAACTATGAATATCAGGAAGAAAATCAGTATGTAAGCCATCACCCTCTCCAGAACGGGATAGAATGCAGAAACTATCAGGAATAATATTGGTAAAGCGATTAGAAAGACATAGATCGAGCTCAGGCCTCCGATCAAGGTCAGGATAAATGCTTTCCGTCCTTCTCCGTCTGCCACCATTTCCAGACCTGGGATTGATGCTAATGCGTTTTCTGCTTCAGGCGCTTTCAAAAACAGTGCAGGTAAAAAATCGTGTAAGGTATGTGAGACTGTGAGGCCTGAGATAAAGCTCATGAAAAGTATGAAATCAGGGTTAAGGATGAAGTAGAAAGGCAGGAAGGTGAAGATAACTGTGTTGGGATGGATTCCAGGGATCATTCCGGTAAGGGCTCCTGTGAAAACTCCAACTGTTATTGCGAACAAGATTTCCAGCATATCTGAAATGGTTCGTCACCGATAAAAAAGCTGAGGCCTCTCAAGTGATTATGCGCAGAGGCAATGACATGAGTAAGATGATGAAACAGATGGGAATGGACGAAATCGATGCAGAAAAGGTCGAGGTCCATCTGTCAAACGGTAAAAAAATGGTATTCAACTCTCCAAACCTGTCCAAGATTGAGGCACAGGGACAGGAAATCTTCCAGCTACAAGGTAATTACAATGAGGAGACTTCGATCCCAGAAGAAGATATAGAACTGGTGATGGAAAAGACTGAGGCCTCTAGAGAAGAGGCGGAAAAAGCGCTTGAATCAGAGGGCGATGTTGCTGGAGCCGTCATGGAGCTCCAGTAAAACTTTACTCATATCTCTATTTTCTTCTCTTTCCAGGCCTGAATTCTCTGCATCTGATTCTTCCTCAAAGTAGTTAGTGTTGTCATCTACTGTGCTATCGACGCTGTTGCTCATGAACTGAAGGCCTATCACTGCGCCCAGGAACAGAAAAATCAGTATTCCTATAGCTATTCCAACTTTAATCGGTGATCCTCCTTTAGTCTGTCTCATATGAAAAATTGGTCTGAGCCGGTTTTTATTAGTTCTCGATCTGTTCAACTACCTTTGCGAACGCAGGCCTGGTCAGTGTGATTCCGACTATGATTCCAAGGATTGTTGTCCACGCGAAGTCATGGATTGTGCTCATTGCGGCGCCTGAAGGCTCTGTCGAGAAAATAAATCCTCCGATCAATGCTGAAAAGATTCCTATAGCTGTGAAATGCCTGTTCGAGCCTCTGGAATAAAAGTTATACATTAAGAGGCCTGCTCCAGCTAGTCCAAGGAATAGGCTCATCGTTCCTGGGAAGAGGATAGGCGACATCGCTCCAATCGTGGAAGCTGCTGATGTAAAGATAACGAAGAATGCTCTCTTCATTTTCTCGGTCCAGGACTGTATTACCTCTCGATCGGATTCGTCTGCAATTATGATCTGGTCGTCCACTCCTGTTCCGACCGCTGCAATTATTCCTGCGATCGCTGATAGACTTAAAGTTCCGAGAGTTGTGAACCAGACACCCATCAAGATGTAGACTTCTGCTGCACCAGTTAGAACCATTGGAATCGCTATCTTGGGATTCTGGTAACGGGCTGTAACAAGTACGCCTACAGCAACGAGCGAACCGATTATAGAGAGTATAGATGCTCTCAGGAAGTCATCTCCTAGAGCTGATGAGAGAGTAGTTACTGATTCAACTTCGACGCTTACAGGTAGCGAACCTGACTGGAGGAAGGCCTGCATGTTCTCCATACTGCTCTGTGCTTCCTCATATGTCTCGCCCCCACCGCTTATCTGGCTCTGAGTCAGCACTCTGTCCTGGAATACTCCTGCCATTCTCAGCTCGCTCTGTCGTTCATTATCTACGTATAGACCCATTCTAGCATACTCCTGGTTATCGTGTACTAGCCAGCCTCCATCTCCTACACTGACCTGATAGTTCTGTGCAATACTGTTAACATTTTGAGCTGATGAGCTCGTGATTGTCGTAGGGAACTGCCAGTTGTACGGTCCTGAACCAGAGATCTGTCCTGAACCAACATTCTGGACATCTGCACCGGTATAAGCTGTAACTTCTATATTGGCATAGTTTTCAGTATTATTTATGTAGACGAACTCAGGTCCGTCCTCGCTTAAAGTAAATCTGTCTCCAGGCCTGAATGTCCCATTGGTCTCATCGACCCTGACAGATTCATTTTCCCATTCAAAATTATAGGTTTCTCCCAAGGTAAACTCTCTACTGTCCTCAACTCGAATAGGCATTCTTGCGGCAAAGCTTCCTTCCTGGGATATAAGGTCGCGAATCTGGCTCTGATTCTCCACACCAACCTCTACCTGCAATCTATAGGTTCCTCCTCCGATATCTACGGTCCTGACGTTCGGATCTGGGAGGCCTAGTTGTGTCATTCTGACCGAAAGTACGTCTCTTACTTGGTCAGCGAGTTTCTGTTGTTCATCGCCTGTTGCATTAGTATCCATTGATAGAAGCAATCTTGTTCCTCCTGTGAACTGTATTCCAAGTCTTTCCTCGATATCTGTCTGTAACTGGACCTCTCCCTCCTCCTGAACATAGCTGGGGCTAAGCATGAAAGTTGAGACCCCTAAAGCTATCAGAAGCACCCATACTCTCCATTCCATTGCTAGTTCCTTTACATCCATGATACACTACCTCTCAACGCTTCTAGGCTTTCAAAGTCGCCTTCAACATATTTTTTCAGTATTACAGTGTTTCCAAGCCAGGTCAATGGGATATCAGCCAGAAGGCCTACAACCATGACCGCTGCGATATTTGAAAGCTCTGAAGGCCCTACTATCGAAGTTGATACCAGGTAAAGCAACATGAATCCTGCGATTCCTCCCGAGCTCATGGTTAGGCCTGTCTTCATTGAACCCCACATCCTGCTTTTCATTGAGCCTCTGTTCATCTTCAGCACTCGTGTCGAGAGCACGATATCTGTATCAACTGAGTAACCTATAAGCATTAGTAACGCTGCTAGCGAACCTAGCGTAAGAGGGATTCCCAGTATAGTCATTCCGGCTCCTGCAATTATTATGTCGCCGGCAGCTGCGAAGACCACTGCAACTGAAGGAGTGAAGTCCTTGAATGCGTAAAAAATCACGAAGCTCATGATCGAGAAAGCCAGTATAAATGCGAACTGGGCCTGTCTGAAGAACTGGTCGGAAACTGCTGCAGAAATCGAGTTGAATCCATCAACATCTACGTCGTAACCTGCATTCTCCATTATATTTGAGGCCTCTGTCTGGTTCATGTCTGGCGGCGGAACCTGTACAAGTAGTAAAGTTCTTTCACCTGTGTTCTGTGTCAGGGCCGATACGCCAGGCCGGTCTGCGTCTGCGAAGACTTCTTCGACTTCGTTGCTGGAGAAACTTCCATTCACTTCAAATGTTATCTCTGTTCCTCCGGCGAAGTCTGTACCTTTTTCGAAGAACTCTCCTGTTGTCCCAAAGTTGAACAACAGAAGGCCTGAAGATAAAATTATGAGTGCTAGAGGTATCAAGAAGTACTTGTCATAGTCTTCGTAGATTCTGTCAAACTGTTTACTGGCTCTTTCCTCAAAGTTGTCAGCCCATTCCACACCGATTAAATGGTTCTGAAATCCTTTTAAACCCGAGGAAAGATAGTTCAAAAGCTCATAAAAAAGATGTAGCATAAACCGTTTCCAGTGATGACTGAGAAACTTGACGGCCTCCTGGATCAGGCCATGAAATACCGGTTCACAGCCGCAGTAATACTAATTTTCCTAACCGCTTTCGGACTAAGATACTATCCTGTAAGAAATCTGGAATACCTTCAGGCCCTAGATCCTTACAACCTTTTCAGGATGTCACAGCAGATCGCATACACAGGATCATTACCTGATCTTGATTTTATGCGATGGTTCCCATATGCCACACCGACATATGTAGCTAACCAGGTAAATCTCTGGCTACCGGCAGGCCTCTACTCGTTAGGAGGATTCCTGTTTTTCGAAAACTACCTGAGCTTTGCACAGTTCATCACCCCTCTTTACTCAGGAGTTTCAGCAGTTCTGATGTATTTCCTCGGAAAAGAACTTTATGACAGATACGCAGGCCTATCAGCCGCTTTCATAATCGCAATCCTGCCAGGAGCAATGTACAGAGGAAGCGCAGGATTCTTCGAGAAAGAACCTATAGGAACAATGTTTATGATGGCCTCACTTCTCTTCTTCACTTACGCATGGAAACGAAAAAACTGGATTTATGGAATAATCGCAGGCCTTGCACTTGGAGCATTTACAGCCAGCTGGGGAGGAAGCCAGATGCTATGGTTGCTTTACCCGATGGTAATCGGATTTATGCTTTTAATAAATGAAGCAACGGAAGAAATGATTGCATCTTATACGCCTACAGTAATTTTTGCTGCAGTCTTCGCAGCTATAGTAAATCCGGGCAACTTCTGGTTCAGTGACACAGAATTCCTAATGAATGCTGGATTCTTAGGTCTGCTTTGGATGCGATATCTAGTTGAGCAGTTCGAATTACTTGAAGAATCAAAGCTTGATTACCTGATGCCTTCAACTTACTTTGCAGGAGCTATAGCATTAGCTTTATCTCCTCTTTACTCACAGGCCCTAGCAGATATTGTTTTCTCAATTTACAGATCGGCCACACAGACAGGGACCGGAGTAATTGGTGGAACGGTTGCAGAGAACGCAGCAACAGATATGAGCTCATTAATCTCACAGTTAGGATCAGGTGTTTTAGATGGTATCTTCCCAGGAGCAAGCCTAATAACTGCCTTATTCGGAGCATGGACACTGATATTTATGGCCATGCCTCTAATGCTTACAGGCCTGTACATGAAGCTGGGTAATAAGTACGGTCTTGTTAATGACAGCATTTCAGGTAAGAGATACTATGCGATGCTTGCCGGTATGGTAACTGCCTGGGCGATTGGCTTTACAATATTCTTTGAGGGCCTTAGAGCTGTTGGAATTATTTCAGGCCTAGTTGTCTCAGTATCTCTAACGGTTATGGCGCTCAAGGTTGAGGAAGAATCAGCGTTCAACATCAACTCGATAGCTTTAATTTTCACAGCATTGATTGCCTCAATATACGCTATAAGACAGGGATCGGTTCAACAGGTCGGAACGATTCTCAGAGGAATAGCTTATCCATTGTGGATAGCTGCTGGAGGTCTAGGCCTGATCTATGTAACAGATAACTTCACCTCGGTGAGCACAGAACTTCAATGGTATAAGATCTTACCAATTTTCTGGCTTGGAACAAATCTCCTAGGAACTACTGCCAGGAGCAGGTTAATCTATCTTTCAACATTTGCAGTAGCTCTTGGAGCAGGTTACACTCTTTCAAAGATAATCAGAAAGATCCAGTCAATGGAGTTTTCCGAGCTAGATCTGGAAAGTTCAAATGTCAGATATGTAATGATAGGACTACTGATAGTCGGTGTTGTTTCCATCAATGCAGCTGCAGGATTCCTCTCAGTTCAGGGGATTTCAGGCTCTCCGAATGAGGCCTGGATGCAGAACCTTGAGCACCTTGAAGAGGAGACTCCTGATGGCTCAGTGACGATGTCCTGGTGGGATTACGGTTACCATTTCCAGTCCATAGGAAGAACTGGGACGATTGCAGACGGAGGAAACTTCAGGTATTATACAAGCGGCGAACCGATTAATTTCCCTCTTGCGGAATACTTCGCATCGAATGATACAAGAGAAAATTATGGCAAATTATTTGAGAAACACTCAGTCGATTACGTGGTATTGGATAATACAATGATAGGGAAGTATTCTGCAGTCAGCCAGATTGCGAACAGAGATAATCAAAACTTTAACTCGATGTTCCAGGCCTCGACACCGGGAACCTTACAGCAATCGGTCTCACAGTCCGGTAACAGAACTGTCGCACAGTTCCAGGGAAGTGTAGGAGCTCAGGCAGCTAACACCTATGTGCCGATAAGTATAGAGGGTACAACAGTCGATGTCTCGGATACCGCAACCATACAGACAGCTAGAGGCGGAAACATTGAGGCCTCCTGTGTCCTTACAGATCAAGGAATAGAAGAGTTCGGAGATGGAGAGTCACAGTTCTGTATAGCTGAGGATCCATACTTCAACATGGAAAGAAGCCTCTCAGCCGGGATCCAGTCAAGGATAGCTTTGATTCCGAGAGATATATCGGATCACAACCTGATGAGACTTTATTTCATGGACGGATATGGAATGGATTACGTTGAGAAAGTAGAAGGCGGGTCAAACGACTACGTCAAGCTCTGGGAAGTCACAGAATGATCGAGATACTACTGATTTCAGGCCTACTGGCATTTCTGACGGTCTTGATAGGTACACCTCTGGCTGAGAAATACCTTTCTGCCTCAGGAATTGTGGGCAGAGACCAGCAGAAACCTGATAGGCCTAGAATTCCTACGTCAGGAGGCACTATAGTTTTACTTGGTTTTGTTGTGGCGGTCAGCTTCTTCGCAGGAACAGCCGCACTTTTCACAGATATAATGGTTAATGAGGCCTTAATTTTCGCCTCCTTAACTTCTGTGACTCTGATAACCTTGATTGGATTGATTGATGATATCCATGTCGATCTTGCACAAGTTATAGGCAGAGAGTTTGAGAGAGACATGATAATCTCCGAGAACAGGACTGTAATTCATGAGAAAGCCGATATGATTTTCGGCGCACCACAGGAGAAACTGGACAGAACAGGCCTCTCTCAGCTTGCGAAGATGTTGATGGTTCTTCCAGCTGCATTACCTTTGATTGCTGTAGGCGCAGGATCGTGGACAATGAAGCTTCCGGTAATAGGGGTGATAGAATGGGGTCTGATTTATCCACTTATCTTACTTCCTCTGGGTATGCTTTTCGTCTCCAACGTAGTCAATATGCTGGCGGGAGTTAACGGACTTGAAACAGGACTTTCAGTTGTCGCATCGACAGCGCTCGGAATTTTTGCGTTTCAAAACAGCATGATTGAGGCCTCAACGATTTCCTTTATGCTTGTTGGTTCTCTCACACCTTTCTATATTTTCAACAGGTATCCGTCCTCTATTCTACCTGGAGATTCATTGACTTATCTCGCAGGTGCTGCAATGTTTTCAGCAATAGTTATCGGAGATATGGAGAAGTTCGGAGTCATTCTTTTTGTTCCATGGATGATAGAGTTTTTCCTCAAAGCCCGTTCTAAGTTTAATGCTCACTCATGGGGAGAGCTTCAGGAAGACGGAACTATAGAACCTTTACATGATAAGACATATTCAATTACGCATATCTTTATGAGAAGAGGCCTGAATGAGAAACAGATCGCCCAGACAATTATTTTACTGGTTATAATCTGGTCTTTGCTGACGCTAGCTGTTTTCAATTATGTTCCGTTTCTGAACACATAGATTATGCTTAGGCCTACAAGATAAACTGTTGTGAGACTTACTATAGCATCTTGCGACCCTCTAAGGACAAAGATTGATAAAAGTATTATCAGAGTTGCTGATAGTTCGACTTCAAATCTTCTTATCATTCTATCAATTAAACCAAACTCAGTCACTGTAATTTAATATTAAATCTATGGAGGTTAAATACGTCGATGTGGCAACTTACTTTCAGTGCCCTGACTGCGGTTACAAGCAGAGGAGCAAGGCAGAGAAAAGGATTAAATGCCATAAGTGTGGTCGCAGCTACAGGAAGAGGAAAAAGTATGAGGCCTCGAAGAAGCCGGATGAGGAAAAAGGAACCGGGTTTTTCAAGTACACGAAAGAGGACTGAAAAATGGAAAATTATGAGATAGAGGCAGAAAACTTTGACTTGGAACTTACCTTGACCTGTGGACAGACCTTCTGCTGGAACAGGATAAACGGAGATCTCTACGGTGAAGGACCGTCCAAGTTCTATACTTTCAGACATAACAAGCCGTTGATAATAGAGCAGAAAGATGGCAATATAATTGCAGAGACAGATCTGCCCAGAGAAGAAGTTATCAAGGCCTTAAGTCTTCACCATGATCTGGAATCGATTTACTCAACTTTTCCCGAAGACGAAAAACTTGAGGAAGCAAGAGAACAGCTTGAAGGACTCAGGATAATTCAGGATGAATTCTTTCCTTGTCTGATCTCTTATCTGTGTTCGCCTCAGATGCAGATTCCCAGAATAAAGCAGATGCACAACAATATAGCAAAGGAATACGGTGAAACTGTTGAGTATCAAGGAGAAAAACTTGTAAGATTTCCAGATATGGAGGAACTTTCCGAAGCCTCGGAAGAAGAGCTCAGAGACCTGGGCCTAGGTTACAGAGCAAAGTACGTGAAAAACACGATTGACATACTGAAAGATGAAGGCCTATCTATTTCTTCTGATTACGAGGAAGCCAGAGAGGATCTGAAAAAGCTTTACGGTGTGGGAGACAAGGTAGCTGACTGTGTATTGCTGTTCTCCCTGGAGTTTCTGGAGGCCTATCCGCTTGATACCTGGGCATTAAAATCTGCTGAAAAACATTACTCATTTCTTCACTCGGAGGATTACGAAGAGGCCTCAGAAAACCTGAGAGAGTACTTCGGGCCTTACTCTGGTTACGCACAGGAGTACCTGTTTCACGCAGCCAGAAAAGGCCTGATAGAGGTATAAACTTATGAAAGAACTGCAGAGGAAAGCTGTTGAATTTGCTGAAGAGAATGATTTAGAGACCTCTACAGAGTTTAGAGCTCTTGATTTTGTATCTGAGGCTGGAGAGATAATCAGTGATATTACCAAGTCGGCGGATTACGGTGAGAGCCCTGAGAGCATTGAGGTGAAACAGGATGAGATAGGTGATCTTCTGTTCTCGCTTTTCCTTCTGGCAGAGGATCTGGATATCGATGCCGAAGAGGCCTTCAAAGAGGCTATGGAAAAGTATGAGGATCGTGTCAGTGAAAGAGGTGATCCGGGATCGAAGTAACTATGGTGAGGGATGAGTTAGACCGTGAATGGTCTGAGAGATTCGAGGTTGAGGAAGGCCTGACTGTCGGAGAATTTCTCAATGAAAGAGGTATTGAGCGTCAGGAAGTGCTGGTTTCAAGGGATGAACAGATTCTCTCCGAGACTGCAGAGTTAGAGGAAGGCGATGAGGTAAACGTGTTTGATGTGATTGCGGGCGGTTGAAATTTAAGTCCTCAGGCCTAAATTATCCTTATGCAGTTCCTTGATGTCGAGGATAAGGATGAACAGCAGATAGTTTTTGATGTCTTTGATTTGAATGATCTTCAGAAATCTATTTTCGATACCTTAAATGACCAGACTTTGACTGTTCAGGAGATCGCTGATTCCGTTGATAGAAATCGTTCTACTGTTCAACGTGCTTTACAGGAAATGTTGGATAAGGATCTTCTGATGCGTGAAGGAAAGACGGATAAGACGGTTTACTACGTTTATACGTCTCTACCGATGGATGAGATTAGAGATGTTACTTCTAATGCTCTTGAACAGTGGCATGAAAAGGTTCAGAACAAGCTTTCCTAGAACTCCCAGAACAGGAACCCTAGATACGCTAATGTGATTCCCTCACTGATTAATGGGAATACAGGCCTGATCTCTATACCTGATAACAAACTAAATATCCCTGTCAAAACAAACAGGCCTACAGCGATCTTGGATTCATCAAGTAAAGTTTCCTTCACGCTTTCAGCGTCCAGACTTTCTCTTAACCTGATTAATACTGTCAAAAGATAAAATTTCGAGAGCAATGCGGCTGAATGCCATGAGGCCTCAACTATACTGTATCCTAGTGACGTGATCGCCTCAATCATATCAAGGAATTATGTCTCGATGTTTTATACAGTTCTTCCCAATCAAGAAGTATACTGGAAAGACTTAGAGAAAAGATGAGAGAAGAAGTAATAGAAACCATGTGTATAACAGAGAAGTTTAATTTCCGATACGTCTTTGGAGTAGAGATCTCGGGTTATGCATTTGTAACTCAGGAAAATGTTGAGATGGTACCTAGATTTTACCGTTATGAGGATATCTCAGAATACAACCCTGTTTTTGCTTTTTCCAAAAAGGACTACGAACAGGCCTTCGAGAAACCTGGATACAACAAAGTCTGTGCTGAAGATACTTCAGGCCTCAAAGATCATTTTGAAGTCGAAGAAACCAGTTTACTGATGGAAATGTGAAAGCAAAACAGAACAGGAAGTTGAAAACCTTAGAGACACAGCGAAGATAACTGATGAAGCTACAGGATTTAAGGCCTGAGATTGTCGGCATGACGGAGTTTGAAGCAGTCAACAGGTTACAGAGGTTTTACTCTAAGCGAGGTTTTCAGGAATCCTTCCTAACAGATGGAGGCCAGAGCCTGGTCCAGAGGAACTGTTTGAGGCCTCACCGACCTCCTGAAGATAAAGTGATTCAAAGCGATGATCTGGTGATTGTCGATACCGGTGCACGTGTCAATGGTTACTGTGGGAATATTACCAGGACTTTCTGTAGAGATCCTTCAGAAGAACAGATTGAGTTATTTGAGGCGGTCAAAACCATTCAGGAAGAGTTAATTGAGATGATTGAGCCAGGCCTATCAATCTCTGAATGGAAGAAAAAAGAGTTTGAACTGGTTGAGGAGAAAGGTTACGGTGCTGAGGAAAACGTTCTTTACTTTGGACATGGCATAGGCCTCGATGTTCATGAGTCTCCAACACTCAGTCATGATAGCGATCAAAGTTCTAGAGAAGGAATTGTTGTAACTGTCGAGCCAGGACTGTATGTGGAAGGCCTTGACGGAGTTAGATTAGAGGATATGATGTATATTGGAGAGGAAAATACTGAGGTTCTGAACTCTTCACCCAGAGAGCTTTAATCTTGCTGTTCCTCGTCGACCTGACTGGTCTGGAAGTCTTTGATTATGATTATATCGTCGATGGACTGAACCATTCTGTAAGGAATAACAACATTTTTGCTTCCTCCGACTTTCTGCGCCAGGTAAGAACCTTCCTCAGCACCTACTACTACTGCTCTTACAGCGAACTTTCCAAGATTTAATTCTACATCTTTGACGGTTCCACAGTAACTTCCCTTGTTTGTGAACACGTCTTTCCCTGTTACGTCTGAAAAGTCGAGGATGTTTTGAGACATTATTTTACCACTCTATAAGGTAAAAAGGCCTTTAGAAACTTAAATACCTTATCCGATGACAGCCTTGATTTAAACACAGGCCTCCCTCATTAAACTTTAGAGATGGTTGAAGGAGACTCAAAGGCAACGCTTGTATCATTGGTGACATTGACCACAGCGGTAGTATTCGGAGCCATCAACTCGCTTTTTGAACCATTCACGCTAGTAATGCTAACTTACGGCATAGTAACATTGATTGGAGGCCTTATTCACCAGTTAAACGGTGAATGGGGGGTTCTCAACCTTGCTATCGCCACATTTGGAATCCTGCTGATATTTATCTGGATGCTGATCGATATGATGGCCGCAATGCAGTTACTAACCAAATCACTAGAGACTTTCCTCAGAAGCTTCTGGTACGGGTTCTCAGGGATAATGATTGGAGGCCTATCATTCATAATCATCAAGTTCCAGGCAGGCCTGTAACGAGTATTTTAAACATTTCACCTTCCAACTCTTTACTGTAAAGTCGAGGTGGCAGAGTGGCTTAATGCGGTGGCTTGCTAAGCCATTGAGCCTTCAACGGCTCGCCCGGGTTCGAATCCCGGCCTCGGCGCTTACCAATTTAAACCAGGCCTTCTAACATGTTCAATATATGCCGGTAACTGCCAGAGAGCTTATGGAAGATCCTGATTTCATTGATATCAAGGCCTCAGTTGAGGAGGTCGAGGAAGAGCTTTCAACTATCGAGAATACCTTGATTGTACAGGAGAATGGTGAGGTCGTCGGAGAGATACATGAGAGCTCGCTTCTGAAGGCATTTATCCCGGAGGAAGAGCTTGATGAGACATCTATAGTCGGTTTGTTAGGCCTTTCCTTTGATAATAGCTATGTGCCTGAGACAGCGGAAGATCTCATGAAAAGGCATGATGTATCGGTGGATCCGGAAGAGGAGTTAGGAGATATCGCACTGATGATGCACCGTGAGGATGTCCGATCGGCGCCTGTGAAAGAAGACGGAGAGATTATCGGAGTAGTGCATGAAAACGCAGTGATCGAGAGAGGAGAGGTGACATAGAATGGCTGCAGGCCTGGCAGCGGGGACAATGTTCGACCTTGGACTGCTTCTCTTTCTCTCAATAATTGCGGGAGAGATTTTCGAAAGGCTGGGTATCGAGTCGATAATAGGTTACATCACCACAGGCCTGATACTGGGGCCATCTATATTGGGAATTATCGAGCCTGAATCGGTTAGAGGGTTCGCAACTATAGGTGCGTCCCTTGTGCTTTTCCAGGCAGGTCTGAGAGAGGAAAACGCTGCTGATATCTTCAGGCACAAGGAAGGCCTTCAGCTAGGTCTTGGAGTTCTTGCGGGAACGTTTGCTGTTGTTCTTGGAGCATTGATGCTTTTTGGGGAAAGCTTTCTACCTTACTCGGGTATTGAGGCCTTCGTCTTCATCGCACTGGGTTACGCGCTGGTTGATATAGCTGTTCCCTCGAAGATCATGCTTTCGAAGGGAGTTCTTAGAGATCCTACAGGTAAATACGCGATCAAATCCTCGGTGATAAACGTCACCACAGGATTGCTCGTTGTTACAGGCCTAGTACTTCTCAGCTCATCGTCTGAAAGCATGATTATGAATCTTGGAGGCATCCTAGGTTTTGCTGTGGCATTTTATCTGCTTCATGAATTTATCCACAGGATAGATGATTATATTATAATGTTTGAGGAGTCCGAGGCGCAGTTTGCCCTTACATTCGCGCTTTTACTAGGTTTAAGCTATGCGACGGAGATTATAGGTCTTTCAACAGTCCTAGGCGCGTTTTTCGCAGGTATTATAGTTTCACGCAGCGACTTCACGGAGTCCAGAGCTTTCCAGGAAAAGATCAACGCTATAGGTATGGGCCTGTTCATCCCGATTTTCTTCGCATGGTTCGGACTGGGTCTTGACATCGGGGTTATACTTGATAATATAGAGGCTGCTGCATTCCTGTTTGCTATCTCGACAGTTCCTAAACTGGCTATAGGCTATGTCATTTCTCACGTTCACGAAATGGAGCATCCTTTGACTATAGCCGCTTCGCTCCTGAGCCTGGATATTGAGACGCTTGTCGTGCTCTTAATCGCGATCGATCTTGGAGTACTGGGGTCGGAGATGCTACAGATATTCGCACCTTCAGTCCTTCTCTCCACAGCCACAATAGTGGCTCTCTATGCCTTCATCGACAGGAGAGAAAATTAGGCCTTTAATCTGTATCTGGAAAGCTCATAAATACAGGCCTAATCAAAAGGGAAATATGGAGACAGCAATCCTGAGCCTGGGAATGGCGTTCATTATAGGCCTGGTACATTTCTTCGGGGAAGAAATCGATGAACGTACTTCTGTCTCCTCGCTGTTTTTCGCCTCGTTTTCCGCAGGATTCACAATCGCTTACTTCTTTCTGGCGCTTTTGCCCGAGATCTCAACAGTATCGGTTCAAGGCCTGGAATTTGTTTTTGTGCTAGCAGGGTTTTCCTTCTTCTACATAGTTGAAGAGTTAATCTATGAGAGATCCTCACATATCACTGAGATCAAGAAAGAGTTCAAAGAGCTTCACACCTTATTCATCACAGGATACCATTTCTGTATCGGCATTATTCTTCTGTTCCTATTGAATCAGGACTTAACCCAGGCCTTACTGTTTTTTGTACCGGTTTTAGTTCATACAGCGGTTAACTCTCTTGCAATCAGAGAGATGCACGAGGAAATTCTCGATAATCTTGGTTTAAAGGTTCTCGCATCATTTTCAACGGTTTTAGGCGTAGGATTCGCTCATTTATTCGGAGTTCCATCGGATATCTCATTTGCACTTCTAGGTGTGATTGGAGGGATGTTTGTCTATCTGGTGATCCATGATTCTCTGGACCCTCAGAAAGAAAGGCCTCTAGGCTTTTTCTTGGGAGTTCTAGCATTTGGTCTCTTGCTGGCATTGCTGTAAAAACATTATTAACTACCAGAGTAATACATCGTAATATGGCATTCCTGTGTATAGACATTGGAGGCACAAACACATTGATAGGCCTTGGAAACGGAGATTTTGAGGAGAAAAGCAGGATGAAATCCCGGAGGTTTCTATCGAACATAGAGGAAAATATCAGGAAAGTCCTTGAAAACGCAGGCTACACGGCTGAAGATATTGAAGACGTTGCAGTCGCCGCAGCAGGCCCGATGGACAGAGAAAAAGGAGTTTTTTATCCTCCAAACCTGTCAGAGGATTCAGAACTTGATGAAGTTCAGCTGGAGGAACCGCTGGAAAAGTTCGGAGAATTACAGATAATCAATGACTGCACCGCAGCGGTTAAAGGAGAGTACTGCTGTGGCGAATCAGCTGAAAACATGGTCTATATCACAATAAGTTCGGGTATAGGCCTGGGAGCAATCTTTGACGGTGAGGTAATTGAAGGAAGTGACGGAAACTTTGGAGAAGTCGGACATATGAAAGTAAACGGCGTCCTGAAATGTGGTTGCGGAGGATTAGGTCACTGGGAGGCCTACTCGTCAGGAAATAGAATGGTTAAGATGGCGGAGGAGCTTTTCGATAAAAAATTCGATTCTGCAGTAAAGCTTTTCGAGGCCTACGGAGATGAGGATTACAAAGCAGAGCTCGCGGTCCAGAAAATGAAAGAGGTCAACGCAGAGGCCTTATCCAATGTGGTTAACATGTACAACCCTGAAAAAATTGTTTTTGGAGGGCCGGTCGCCTTGAACCACTATGAGATTTTAGTTGAAGGGATGGAGGAAAAAGTTGAGGATATGGCGGTCAATGAGATGCCGGAAATGGTTCCAGCAGAGCTTGAAGACCAGTCCGTACTTTATGGCTTGAAAGCTTTCTGCGATTAAAATACGGAGATTACTCTTTGACTTCTGCTACGTCTCCCAGAGTAGCTTTCCCATCGTCCGTCGATTCAATCGAGGTGTCGTAGACTTCAGGGTTGACGTAAAGCGTGACATCCAGTTCCTTGGATAATTTATTCGCCAGAGATTTCTCAGGTTTCAGGTCCTCACGTTCAACTTTTTTGATTAAAGAGGCCTTCTCATTCAGGCTGTCCGCAAGTTCTTTAATCGATAGTTTGCGGTCTTCACGCGCTTGTTTCAGCTTTTCCCCATAGTTACTTGTAAGCTTCTCGGTATCTTTAGGCCTGTACGTCTTCGAGCTTTTTTTCTTGGTCTTTTTCTTCTTTTTCTGCTCGATGACGTCGCCCATCTCGCTGCATGAGCTGCATACCTTCATCACAGCCCCTTCAATCTTGGTTTTCTTCAGGTTCTCAGAATCTTCTCCGCATAACTGGCATGATGGCATTTAATTGTTCACTTCAAAAGATCTTGTTGGAAAATTTTTCATCAAGTTGTAACCTAAAATTTTCTACGAATTAATTTAAAACCCTACTCACCCTCAAGACTTCTCAATACAAGGCCATAAAACAGCGCCGACAATGAGACGATCATGAATCCTGCTGAAAGAAACAGGAACGGATCCGATAGAGCGGCTTCCAGGCCTTTCTCAGCAGTATTCCGGGTCATCTCACTTTCCATCATGATGCCTGGTTCCTGGCTAACGCTGCTATCACCGGATTGATGGAAGATCTGGTAAAGAAGGCCTAGACCTGTGAGGCCTGTTATTGCTGAGGAAGCGACTGAGAACTTTACTTTTCTTTCTCTTCCTTCCACTATGGCTTCAGCTTTCTTGGTCGGCTGGTAGATTACCCTCTTTCTGCCTTCTTCCTGGTCTCTTTCAAGGAGGCCGGCTTCCACCAGTCTCTCGAGATGTGAGGAAACGGTAGACTTGCTTTTACCTATCATATCTGCTGTATTGGTTGGTGTGGCCTCGTTTTTCAGCGAGTGCGATAGAATCTTGATCCGGGTTTGGGAGGAAAGCGCTCGAATGGTTTTGAAATCTAGGTTCATAACCATTCTTTTACTGGAACTGTTTTTTGTATCTGTCTTTTTGTTCGAAAAAACCCGAACTATAACTAGATTTACCGGAAAATCGTGCTTCTGAATCCTCTTGGATTGTTTTAACGGGTTTAACACCCGTACCTATAAAAAAGAGGCAAGACAACTGTTAAATGGTGAATTTCACATGGCAGACGTACTAAAGAAGTCAGGCGTCAGAGACGCAGTCGGAGACTCCAATGTAGGAGCAGACTTCTACGACGCTCTGGATGAGTATGTAAAAGAACTCATCGAAAGAGCAGAAGAGAGAGCTCACGACAACGGACGCAAGACTCTGAAGTCAAGAGACGTATAAAAAACAGAATTTTTTATTTACAAGGGGAGGGAAAGAGAGGCCTCAAAGAACCCGTTTTTCAACGGTAATATGTTTGGAGGCTCTCTGATCCCTTGTTCAATCTTTATTCTTCAATATTCATTTCACTCCAGTGCAGCAGGTTTCAAAGGCCTTCAACCTAAAAAAGGGTTTAAGCAGTGATTAATTTAGGAACAAATTATATGGCGGACGTAAAAGAAGTACGGAGTTAAAGACGAACCAGGAGACATAAATTTAGGAGCAAATTTCTACGAAAGACTTGACGAGAGAGTCAAGGACATGATCGCAAAGGCCAGGACCAGAGCTCAGAACAACGAACGCAAGACAATCAAAGCAATAGACGCTTAAAGGCCTTCGAAGGCCTCAAAATATTTTATAGTTCTTCTTTTCTTCTCTCTATTTCTTCCAGTTCCTCCTCAATTAAGTCCAGAGATTCTCTCAGTTCTTCAACTGCATCCATACTTTCAATCGGTAAACGGCCTAGATCTCCGCAGTTGACCTCTAAAAAGAATTTTCCTTCTTTCTTCAAGACCTCATAGTTCATTACTTTGTAAGGCCCGTCTTCGAAACTGTAAACTGATTCCATAGATTACCAATGGGAGAGAAGGATTTTATTTCCTTTCACCAAGTAAGATTTATGAGTCCAAGAGAAAGGCCTGAGGAAAACGGATGGATCGAGGTTATAACAGGCTGTATGTTCTCAGGGAAGACGGAAGAACTACTCAGAAGAGTCAGAAGAGCTGAGTTAGCCGGTCATGACGTCGAACTTTACAAACCGGCGGTAGATGACAGATACGGTGAGACTGAGATAGGCTCTCATAACGGAAATAAAAGAACGGCAAAAGTGATTGAAGGCGCTGAAAATCTGGATCCTAAGGCCTATGTTGTAGCAATCGACGAGGCAAACTTCTTTGATGAAAACCTGGTTGATAAAGCCCAGAAGCTGGCCAAAAAAGGCCACAGAGTGATTATATCGGGAATTGACTCAACCTTCAGAGGCGAACCTTTCAGTCCTGTACCAGAGTTGATGGCTCAGGCCGAGTTCGTGGAAAAACTGAATGCGATATGTGTGAAATGCGGTGAACCAGCCACAAGAAATCAGAGACTGGTCGATGGGAAACCTGCGCATGAAGACGATCCGACGGTAGTTGTGGGTGCAGATGAGAAATATGAGGCCCGTTGTAGATCCTGCTTCGAGCTTAGAACTGATTAATAACTTTCTTGACGGAATCCAAGGTCCCCTCAGACTCTTTCTGGTCTCTGGACTCGGCTATTATTCTAACCTTTTGAGAGCTTCCCGAAGGCCTGACAAGCACCTCGGCATCACCATAACTGAACTTGACACCGTCCAGGTCCGAGAGGATATCCTCTCTGAACTCCTGTTTCAAGGCCTCTATAATCTGATGTTTTTCCTCGACCGGGATGGAATCTCTCTCAACGCTGTAATCCGGTATATTCGATAGCTTCTCCTCCAGGTCAAGGCCTGAGAGAATCAAGGCGGTCAGAATCCCTGAGTTATATGGCACAAACTCTGTGAAGGAGTAGTGGCCGTTCGGCTCTCCCGCAAGCTTCGCATCAATCTCCAGAGCTTTATCCATGACGAAGGGATCCCCGACTCGGGTGTATTCGACTTCTCCAAAGTTTTCCAGGACCTTGCTTGTATCGATCGATGCGACTATTTCTCCGTCCATTAGCTGAGCCAGGATACTGAAGATCTCATCCCCTGACAGAAATCTATCTCTGTAGTATACTGTGATTCTGTCCGCATCCAGATCGTTTGAAATCCCGAGATCAGCCTCTTCCTCCTCTACCTTCTGTTTTAACTCCTCGAGATTATCGGCTTTTGGATCAGGAGGATCCATGTAAGGCCTCTTCTCCTCTGAAATATCGATTACCTCATGGCCTTGCTCTTCCAGTAGTTCAGGAAGTATTCGAGCCTCTCCACCCATCGATTCAAATACTATCTTCTTTTTTGAGTCCTCGTCGAATTTTGAAGCAAAGTTCAAGATGTTCTCTCTGTATTTATCGATCAAGCTGTTCTCTGTAATCCTTCCTTCTCCTGAAATAAACTCTTGATCGCGGAAAATATCCTGAACCTCGTAGAGATCTTCGTTTATAAAGCCGTTGCCTTCAGGATACATCAACTTGAACCCATTGAAGTTCAAAGGCATATGCGAGGATGTAACCTGAACTGAAACGCATCCTTCTTTCTTCCCGCACCAGGCTGCGTAGTCTGTCGGCCCAACTCCAATATCGATTACCTCTATCCCTGAGGAAGTCAGGCCTTCAATCAAAGCATTTTTCAGTGGCCTGGAGGAATCCTTGCCGTCTCTACAGACCACGACGTTCTCCAAGTAGTTCTTGGCTGTGAAGGTTCCCAGCGCCTTGCCCAGTCTCTCCGCAAACTCTTCATCTAACTCTTCAGGATACTCTCCTCTTATATCGTATCTCTTGAATACCTTCTCAGGCTTCAAGCTCATTCACCTTCTCCAGTACTTTTTCCAGGCCTTCCTCAGGCCTTTTAATTTTGATTGATGGTATATCTACTCTTTCAACCTCTTCTTCACTGTCATCGACCAGTAGATCAATATCTGCGGAATCCTTGGACCGTTTCTGGACCACTATTATTTCCTTTACTTTCTCTGTTATTCCTGAGGCCTCTATCTTGAGTTTCTGGAACTTTTCATGGCCTCGCGTGACTATAATCAGTTCATGATCCAGTTCATCCAGTAATTCAATGTCGTCGTAGAGAAACTGGCTTAAATCATGTTCAAATACCTTCCAGATCCTTTCCTTGGGAATTCCGCATATTTCTGCGTGCATCTCCGGATCGTAGACTCCATGCTTCACTGGAGCCGGGCTTTCAACATGGTAGAGGCCTTCTACATCCTTGTAGAAATCATCAAAGCTGTCTGTATCGAAAAGTACTCTGTCGAAGTCCAGGCCTATCCTCAATTCTTCTTCACCTGCTCCTGTTCAACGTAGAGGGTTTCTCCATGCTCTACATTTTTCTCTACAACTGTTCCCGGCCCTATCCTTGCATCAGCTCCGATCTGGACGCCAGGCATGATTGAAACATTTACTCCGATATCTACGTTGTCTCCTATTATCGCTCCAAGAAAGGTTCTGCCGCTTTCCTGGCTGTAGTCTTTTTCCATGAGGTCGCTTTCGATTTCAGGCCTTTCTCCATCTTTCCGAAACTTTCTGTTGGCTGTAATTGTTCCGGCCCCTATTTTGGTGTCATGGCCTACTATAGAGTCTCCGAAGTATTCTGAGTGGATTGAACTGTCTGGAAGGAAGACAGAGTTCTTTATCTCTGTATTCGCTCCTACAGTAACCCCTCTCTCCAGAGCAGTGTGGTCTCTGATAAGTGTGTTGTTGCCTACTACTACGTCTTCTCCTATGTAGGCAGGTCCTTTGACTGTGGCGTTTTCATAGATTGTGGCGCCGTCCTCTATTATTACATCTCCGGATATAACTGCTGATTCGGCTATATCTGCATCAGCGGAAATATTCTCTCTTCTATCCTCCATCATCGCCTCCACGAACTCGAACAGGTTCCAGGGATACTTTATCGAGACTGTTTCCTCATCGATGAAGACTACTGTCCCCGGATTTTTCGAGGCCTGTCTGTCGAGTGCATCCTCGAACTGGTACTCCCACTCTTCAACCGCATCAAGGTGATCGAAGAACTCAGGACTGAGAAGGTACATACCGACAATTCGATGATTGCTCGGCGCCTCCTCAGGTTCAGGCTTCTCCACTACTCCTGTAGCTTTCCCATCTTCGAGTTCAAGAATTCCATAGTCCTCCGGTCTCTCAGTTTCACGTGAGACAAAACCAACTTCGCTGTCCTCCTCATCAGATTTCCTGATAAGATCTTCAATTATATGGGAGGAAGTGGCGTGGTAAGGATTCAGAACCAGGAATTTCTCGTCCAGAAGATGTTGGGCCTGTCTAAGCGCATGACCCATTCCCTTCGGCTCATTCTGAACCACGAAATCCGCATCAGACTCTATATTTTCCTCAAACTTTCTCTCCGGACCCTGTACGATGACAACATCATCTATACCAAGATTTTCCAGCTCCTCAACCGTATGCTCGATTATAGGCTTTCCAAGAACCTCTGTAAGGCCTTTATGCCGATTCTCGCTGAGCGGCTGAAATCTGCTTGAAGATCCGGCGGCCAGTATTACTGCTTTCATCTTATATCATTCTCCTTTTGAAGATTTTTTAACTGCTCCTCAAAGTATTTATCTAACTCCTTTATCTCCTTGCCTTTTTCTCTGCTTTCTTTGATGTGTTTGTTGACATCTACCAGTTCAAGAGGTGTCTCTTCTTTAATATCCTCAAATATCCGGTTGTTCCAGACTACTTCGTGAAATGTTTCTTGGGTGCTCTGCTCTTTGAATATAACTGAGATTTGATCAATTTGCTTTCCTGTTATATCTATTCTCTCCACTCCAAGAGCCTCTGCTATTATACCTCCTGATGCCTCGGTAGGCATGGTTGGTTCTGATTCGAAGCCTATATGATTTTGACCGGTAGCCACCATGAACTGATAGATTGCGCCCCCATTGCTATCGACCCGAATATTTTCATCGGTTAAGGGATTGTTGATGCTGTCATTATGGAAACTTCTGCTTGGCTTGGTCTGGTAGTCTGAAGCCAGCTTATATTTTTCGTGAAATAAGTTTTCTCTAAAACCTGTTATTCTGTCACTTACGTCTCCTTTCTCCAGATCAAAGCTTTCTCCTGCGTCACCGTAAAGGCTTCCTTCAGCTCTAACTTCCCAGTTAGATCCTTCTCTGAAAGCTTCTACCAGAAACTTTCTATCCAGAGAGCAAACAACAGAGTAAATAGGTTCAACAAGACTGTAGAGTTCGTTTTCCCCATTCTTGAGTTTAACCGCCTTGCCTCCCCAAAAACCTATAGAGGATTGACTGAAGTCTCCGTTTACGGTTTTTTCTGTCTGATCAATAGGATCAATACAACAAACCAGAACTTCATCTGTTTCTTCGCCAATTTCGAAGAAACTGTCAGCGTCTTCAGATACGACGAAAAGTTTGGACCCGGCGTAGTAATCTCTAATATGGCTGATAAATACATCAAGGGCATTTTCTTCAATTTCTGAAGGGCTGAAATCTTCTTCACCTGCAAGATTTGATTTAAAACACCTAATTACTTCTTTTTCTGCCTTTTTTACAGCGCTTCTGAAAGTTTCTCTGTTCTCCTTGGTTATATCCGTCATTGACCTCACTTTAACTATGTGTTATATAGATTTCCTGTTCAAGTTACTTTCGATTCCGAATCTCTTTTAGTTCAGGTTTTCCTTCTCAACGTGTTTTGAAAGATTTGGAGGGTTGTCCGGATCAAGACCTTTCTCCACAGCAGTTTCCGTAGCCAGCCTCTGAACGATCTTCAAAGCAGGGAAGAGGCCTTCAGATACGCTGATTTCTTTATCAGATTCCTCGCTGTAATCGATGGACTCTGGGGAAAACACTATGACCTCTGCCCCGGAATCTTTCAGTTCCTGTAAAAACTCTCTGTACGTGCTTTCAAGCCCTGGGTGTAATGCAAAGACTATCACTGGGAGATCTTTGGCGTGAGATTTTGGTCCGTGGCTGAACTCGAGGCTGGACATATAATTCGCATGAATCAGAGGGCCTTCTCCCAGCTTTGTCGCCGCTTCCCCGGCTAATCCCTTGAAACTACCTATACCCAGACAGTAGGCCTTTTCCGTATCCTTGAGAACCTCTATTATCTCAGAAATGTCTCTATCCAGGCTTTCACCGAGGTCAACGTTTTCCGTCTCTTCCCCGGCAAAGATATCTTTCAGTATAAGGCCTGCTCTAAGTGCTGAGTCTACTGATTTAGTCGCTAGAACCGCCTCCTCTTTTCCTGCTGGAGTAAAGAATGTTTCATCTGCTATATCCTCGATAGTAGAGCCCTTTGAGTTCAAAACACCGAGAGTCTCAGCTCCCAGTTCATTCGCTTTCTCCAGGGCCTTTGCGGTCTCAGAGGTCTCTCCTGACTGTGAAAAGCCTATTAAAAGCGAATCTCCATCAATGCTCTGACTGGAAAAAATTATCTCCGAAGCCTCTAAAGCCTCTGCTTCCAGCCCTGAAGATTTCATCTCCGAGGCCACCATCATCGAGATCTTGTAGGAGGATCCACAGCCTGTCAGAAACACTTTCTCGAAATTCAGGCCTTCAACTTTCTCCTCAAACTCTTTTCTCTTCTCCTCTGTCTTCCGAATAACTTCCTGTCCTTGTTCTAGTTCTTTGCGTGCTTTAATCATCTTTCTAACCTCTCCAATAGATTTATTGGTCTAAAGCAGCTTTCTGTCAGGCCTTTGTGTCGGTTTTCGTTGAGCGGTTTGAATCTTGAAGATTCACCAACAAGGATTACACTTTTCTTCCTGTATATATTACGCCTCTCGATGTAAAATTATTATCTCTACTCAAAGTTATTAATTTGAGCCTTCTACCATGCATTGACGCGTCTTGTTAACTATCTAAGTTCATGGTAAGTTCCGAACTCATCTTTATAGGCTTCCTCAAGGCCTTATATATCTATAGCTTCTAAACTTTCATCAAGTATGCCTTTGTTTGGCGTAATTACTGCTGTATAACTTCTTCTGGGTCCCTCCTCGCCTACCTCTACAGTTATAGTTTCATTTTCTTCTCCGTAGATATCTGAGGCCTCAGCTCCCATAGCTCTTGCGAATGTCTCGCCTCCTGCTTCGGTAGGCAAGGTAGGCTTCGGCTCTCCAGCGACTAAGGTCTTTCCCCAGCCGACAGATGCCCCAGTGCAGGATCCGCCGGTCAGACTTACTCTTACATTGTCGCTTAACTCCTCAAGAGGTTCATGGAAATTTTCTCTTACAGGCCTGCGACCTTTCTTCGCTGCATAGGCAGATACAAGGCCTTTCCT
>ERZ1034573.65-NODE-65-length-26777-cov-51.432153_pt1 | contig 26777 bp, 21 predicted proteins | sample MGYA00520641_ERZ1034573 | MGnify/ENA primary metagenome ERZ1034573 (study PRJEB33760, sample SAMEA4777724) | hypersaline lake metagenome | biome: hypersaline environment; feature: brines | place: Spain | collected 2014-08 | depth 0 m ...
TCTCGACGGGCACGTCGGTGCCGTTGCCCACCACGGCCCCGTCCGCCCACAGCGTATTCCAGAGGTAGGCCCCCTGGTTCACCCGCTGGGCCCCGAGGCGCTGGTAATTGTACGGGGCATCGGAGCAGGCGTGGATGGCCTGCATGGAGGCCATAACGCCCAGGTCCGCGAAGCGGGAAATGTCGTCCGGGTGGAGGTGCTGGGCGTGCTCGACGCGCCAGCGCCGCTCCGCCCCGCGCCCGTCGGCCGCCTCAAACAGCGACGCGTACAGGTCGAGCGTCTCTCGGTTCGCCCGGTCCCCGATGGCGTGGACCGCGATTTGGTAGTCCTCGTCGAGTCCAATCTCGGCGATTTCTCGCACGCGCTCCATCGGCGTCACGTTGATGCCCGTGTCGTTCGGGGCGTCGTCGTACGGCTCCAGCATCCAGGCGCTGCGCGAGCCGAGGGCCCCGTCGACCGTCACCTCCCCGATGGCCCGCACGGTGAGGTGCTGGTCGGCAGCGCCCACGGTGCGTATTTCCGCGAGGCGCTCCTGGGTTTCGGGCGTGACCTCCCCCTGCGCCACCATCGCGTACATCCGAATGTCGAGGGCCCCGCGCTCGGCCATCTCGCGGTACAGGCGGATGGTCTCGAAGGACGCCCCCTGGTCCTGGAAGCTCGTCACGCCGTTCGCGAGCGCCTCCTCGGCGGCCAGCCGTACCTGTCTCTCACGCCGGGCGCGGCGGTCCGCCGCGCTCATGCCACTCCGCGACGCGTCGAGGGCCTCCTGCACCAGCCCCGCCGCCGTTTCGAGAAGCACGCCGGTCGCCCGCTCCTGCGCGTCCCGCACGATGGTGCCCCCCTCCGGATCGGGCGTGTTCGGCCCGATCCCTGCCGCCTCCAGGGCCGCGTCGTTGGCGATGGCCGCGTGGCCGCTGGCGTGGGTCAGGTACACCGGGGTGTCGGGCGCGGCCTCGTTCAACCGCGCGTTCGTCGGGAAGCCGCGCACCATGCGCTCGGGCGCCGAGGTCCACTTTTCCTGATGCCAGCCGCGCCCCTCCACCCATGCGCCGGAGGCCGTCTCGTCGGCGGACGAGTCTACCTTCGCCACCACCCGCCCCCACGACGAGGTGCCCAGGAGGTCGAGTTGCATCTGTGCCTGCCCCATGCCCATGTAGTGGCCGTGTCCCTCGATGAAGCCCGGGACGGCAAGCCGTCCCTGAAGGTCGATGACGCGCGTGTCGCCCCCGACGTAGGCGTCGATCGCCTCGGCGCTGCCGACGGCCAGGAGGGTATCGTCCGCGGCCGCCAGGGCCTCCACCTGTTCGTGGTCGTCGTCGAGCGTAGCGACGGTTCCGTTCGTCAGCACGAGGTCGGCCGTCGGGGACGACGAACAGCCCACCAGGGCAAGGGCCGCGAAAAGGACAAGCGATCGGAGGGCCATGACGTAGCGTCGGATCGGTCAATGAGATTAGAACCGTCTCCTTCTTGGTTTCGGAACGGCCCACACAGTCTCGCGACTCCGGGACGCCTTGTCAAGGCGTGCGGGCCTCACGCGCCGGCCGCGACGCCGCTACGACGCTCCACCGGCCCCGTCCAACCCGATGGCCTACCCATCCGGCATGGACGCGACGGAGCACGCCCTTTCTGCGCCCGTTTTTTGAGCGCGCTGTCTGTCTGTGGAACGCATCCCCTCATGAACGAACGGCACCTCGACGACGGATTCCGTCTCTCCGGCGTGGAGCGGCGGGACAAAGCGGCGGTGGTCGAACACCTGCAGGAGAAAGAGATCTGGGAGAACACCCTCGACATCCCGTGGCCCTACACCGAGGACGACGCCACCGCCTGGATTGAGGGCCGGATCCAGCACCGGTCCGAGCAGCCCAAAGAGACGACCTTCGCCCTCCGTCGGGCCGACGGGCGACTCGTCGGCGTGGTGGGGGCCGACGACCTCGACGTCGGCGCCTCCCACCGTGCCCGGATCGGCTACTGGCTCGCAAAGCCCTACTGGGGGCAGGGCCTGATGACCAAGGCGGTCACCCGGTACGCCGAGTACGCCGTTACGGAGTTGGACGTGGTGCGGCTCACGGCAGAGGTCTTCGCCTGGAATGAGGCGTCGGCCCGGGTTCTGCAAAAGGCCGGATTCACCCAGGAGGGCCGCCTGCGCAAGCACCGCGAAAAAGACGGGGCCCTGGTAGACGTTCGCTACTTTGGCCTGCTGCGTGCGGACCTCGACGGGGCCCGTGACTGATCGGGGGTCCTCATTCCGCCCCGTCGATCGGCCTCCTCCGTCGTTCCGCCTTTTTGGTAAAGCCTACGTCCCTGTTACCTGTCTGCTGGGGACCGGCGCGAACCGGCCGGCCGCCCCGGAGAGAGGAACGGGCATCGCGGGCCCACGTATTTCCTCTTCCGTGTTTTCGTGCCGACCCCGGCGGGCCGTTCGTCCGCCCCGATGGTCGGCTGATTGACACTTCCCTTTTGCGTATGTCCACCACCGAGACCCGCGACCCGGACACCTCCGAGAACGAGCCCACGATGCCCGGCGACACGGACCTGGGCGCCGTAGAGCCCGATCCCATTGGCCCCTCGGGCGACGGCGATCCTGGATTCGTTGAACTGCCCGTCGTCGAGAACACCAACAAGAACAAACGCGGCGAGCGCCCGGAGTGGCTCCGCGTCTCCCTTCCCCAGGGCGAATCGTACACCGAGGTCCGCCAGACCGTGGAGGACCACGACCTCCACACGGTCTGTGAGAGCGCCAACTGTCCGAACATGGGGGAGTGCTGGAGCCGTGGCACGGCGACGTTTATGATTCTGGGCGACGTGTGCACCCGCTCCTGCGGCTTCTGCGCCGTCAAGACGGGGCAGCCCCAGGACGGCCTCGACTGGGATGAGCCGCGCCGCGTGGCCGACGCCGTCGACAAGATGGACCTCGACCACGCCGTCATTACCAGCGTGAACCGGGACGAGCGAGAGGATGGGGGCGCGCCCATCTTTGCGGAGGTCATCGAGCGCATCCACGACCTGGGCGCGACCTGTGAGGTGCTCACGCCCGACTTTCGGGGCATGCGGGACCCCTGCGAGACGGTCTTTGAGGCGGAGCCGGACATCTTTAACCACAACGTGGAAACGGTGCCCAGCCTCTACCGTCGCGTCCGTCCCCAGGCCGATTACGAGCGGTCCCTCAAGGTCCTCCGGTGGGCGAAGGAGGAGGGCCTGCGCACGAAGAGCGGCATCATGGTGGGCCTCGGCGAGTCGAAAGAAGAGGTTCTGGAGATCATGGAGGACTTCGTCGAGATTGGGCTCGACGTGATGACGATCGGCCAGTACATGCAACCGACCGACCACCACCTCCCCGTCGAGGAGTGGGTCGAACCCGAGGTGTTCGACTGGTACAAGGAGGTCGGAGAGGAAAAGGGCATCGACCACGTCGAGAGCAGTCCGCTCACGCGTTCGTCCTACCACGCCGAGGAGCACGTGTAATTCGCGGCCCAGTCCGCGGTCGCTTCAGGAACGAGATGCCCCGCCTCCCTCCTTTCGGGCGGCAGGTGGGCATTGACGGGTGAACGCGGCCGGTCTCTCGCACGGAAAGGGCCCGTGGGCAGCCCGGCAGGGCATCGCTTGCGCAGACGCGCGGTCGGGGCGAACGCTATTCCCTCTCGTGGGGACGGCCGGGACCCGAAAACACGGCCGCGCTCCGGCTCGCTGCGGATTTATTTCGGCGACGAGTGTAACGGATTGGCGAGTGTTCTCGTTTGATGGGGTGCCCCTGCGGGTTCCCGCGGGCCCTTCCATCGTCTGTTGCGCAGTCACTTCGTCCCTCATGCCTCGATCCGTCCCCTCGCTCTGTGCCCTGCTCGCCGCCGCTGTCCTCAGCCTGGGCGTCGCCCCCTCCGTCGCCGCGCAGGATCCGGCCCGCACCGTGGGGGATACGGTGCCCCTTGCCGCCGACGGGGCGGTCGCCGTCGACACCCACGAGGGCACCATCACCGTCACCACCTGGGAGCGGGACCGCGTGCGGTACGAAGCCGAGATCATGCCGACCGATGAGGACCCCGACGCCGAGAAGGTGACGATCCAAGCTCGCACCAACGACGAGCGGCTCCGACTCGCGACGGACCACGAGGACGGGGACGACGAATCGACGGTCTTCGGCTTCGACGAAGACGGGTTCCGGTGGGGCGGCATCGACATCCCGGCGGTCCACTACACAATCAGAATGCCACGGTCCGCCGCCCTCCGCCTCGACGACCACGAATCGGCCATCGAGGTGACCGGCCTGGCCGGGGCGCTCCGCATCGACACGCACGAGGGACCAGTCACCGTCACCGACCAGCGCGGCGCGGTCACCATCGACAGCCACGAGAGTTCGCTCTCCATCACGAACCAGGACGGCGACGTGACGCTCGACACCCACGAGGGGCGCATGGACCTCCGCAACATCGCGGGCCGCCTGTCGGTGGACACCCACGAGGGAACCCTTTCCGTCGAGGAACTGGAGGGCAGCCTTCGGTTCGACGCGCACGACGGGACGGTCTCCGCGTCGTTTGCAACGGTGACCGACGACGTACACGTCAGTACCCACGACGGCGATGCGACCCTCACCCTCCCCCCCACTTCGGGGGTCGACCTCAACACCGACTTCGACGACGACGTGGACCTGCGCTCCGACTTCGACCTCTCCGCGATCCGGATTGGGGACGAGGACGAGCCCAACTACCGGGGCGACATCAATGGGGGCGGCCCTGAACTGTACCTCGAGGCTGACGACGGAGACGTCGCCCTCCGCACCCGGTAGGCTGGTCCGGGGGCCACGGCGGGCGGTTCCGGGCCGGTTGCATCGGTGCTTCTCATTGGGTAGGTAGGGAAAAAGCCAATCCATTCCTCTCGGCTTCCCATGTCCGACCCCACCGCTTTGTGGAACGCTGCCATCGGGCTTGTGCTCAGCCTTGGCGTTGCTACAGGGGCTGCTGGACAGCCCGCTCCCCCCGACACCGTGGAGGACACGGTCCGTCTCGCCCCCGAGGGGGCTGTTGACCTCAGCGACACCCACGAGGGCACCATCACCGTCACGACGTGGGAGCGGGACCGGCTTGCCTACAGGATCGCCCCGGTGAGCGCCAAAGACTCCATGGTGGCGTCCAACGCCATCGTCCGCCGGACCGATCAGGGCTTCTTGATCGACCAGGACGGAGCCTCCTGGTCACTTCGCATTCCGGGCCTCCTCCGCATTTCTCCGAGCGCGGGCGGCAACCTGGCCGCCCACTACCACGTCACGATGCCGGAGACGGCAACGCTCGAGATCGAGGACTACACCTCCACCATCGATGTCTCTGGGGTAGAGGGCGACGTGGAGATCGACACCCACGCGGGCACCGTGGCCGTCGACTCGGTCGACGGGATGCTCGACCTGGGCGCCCACTCCGGACGGATCACGGCGACCGGCATCCGGGGAGGGATCGCGCTCGATGTCTTTTCCGGGGACGCGTCCGTCGCCTTCGAGACCCTTTCCGCGCCGAGCACGGCGGAGACCCATTCGGGCACGCTGCGCTTCTTTCTGCCCGCGGAGGCCGGATTTACGCTCCAGACGGACCTGGATAGTACCGGCCTCGTCGTTGACGAGGCCTTCGGCTCCCCTTCAACCAACGACGAGGGCCGCGCCTTCAACGGCGGCGGGCCCACGCTTGCCCTCGACGCCCCGCCCGGTGCAGTCACGGTACGCCCCCTGGAGGCGCACGAGGCCGCCGGTCCGCATTAAAAGTCTTCCAGGGTGCGTTCGTCGACCCGCTCCATCTCGCCCGCTTCCATCCGCAGCATGCGCCACGGCTCCTTGGGTTGATTCAGGTAGCAGAGCACCTCGGCCCCGAGTGCGTCGTGCGCGGCCCGGGCACACTCCCGGATGCTCTCCCACGGCAGCCGGGGCGCGTTGAACCAGATGCTGGTGTACGGCCCGTTTTTTACCTGCTCGGTAATCTGTACCGGAACGGCCTCTCCGTCGTACCGCCCCTCGTAGGTCACGATCGGGGCCTCTTGCACCTGTTCGAGGCCCTCAAAGACGCCCTGCAGCCAGTCGGCAGCGGCGTCTTCGGAAAGGTCCCGTACGTATATTTCGGTCGTGTCGTGGGCCATGGGCGGAAGAAATGCACACTTGAGGAAACAGAAATCGAGGAGGGACGCCCCCACCGGACGCCTCAGGCGCTACCGGTGGTTCTCGATGCGCAGCTGTCGGTCGTGCCGCTCTGCCTCATCGGGTCGGTTCGTCGCCACGACGAGGAGGCGCTCCTGTGCCCGCCACGCTTCCGTAATCGACGCGACCATCTCCCGCCCGGCCGCATCGAGGTTCGCAGCGGGCTCGTCGAGAAGCAGGAGCGGTGGGGCGGCGAGCAGCGCGGCCGCATACTTCACCCGCTGCCGCATGCCTGAGGAGTACGTCCCCACCCGGTCGTTGGCCCGACCGGCGAGCCCGACCCGAGCGAGCACCTCGTCGATCCGGGCCGCGGGGTCCGCCACCCTCCGTGCACGGGCCAGAAAGCGAAGGGTCTCTCGCGCCGTAAGCTCTTCGTAGACGCCGACGGCCGGGGCCACGAGCCCGGCCCGGAGCGGATGCTCCTCGTCCGGCACGGGGGCCCCGCTTACGGTAAGCACCACGCGACCGGTGCGGGGCGTGAGCAGGCCGGCCAGGATCCGGAGAAGGGTCGACTTGCCGGCCCCGTTGGCCCCCGTCACTGCCAGCGTCTCCCCCGCGTGCAGGGTCACCGACAGCTCTCGGAAGAGCAACAGTCGTCCAAAGTAGTGCCCGACGTGCTCGGCCGTAAGGGTCGGCATGCGGCGGCAAAACGGATCGTCGCGAGGAGTCATTCGTGGTACGGAAAATACAGCCTTCTCCGACCAACCCCAAAGAAATTGCCGGCCAATCCGGAGACGTCGTGCCGGTCGCCCGGACCGCCATACCGCTGTGCGCATCGACGAACGAGGCCTCTTTTCCCGTACGCCCGTCGGGGCCCCCCACTGTTTCCCCGTCACCCGACCGTTCTACCTCCCCTGCACTCGGGCTCCCCAGTCGCACATGCATTGTGCGGGCTTCACTTTCTTCACGCCCCTCAACTGGACGCGTTCTCGGTCCACGGGTCGATGGACTTCTGTCTGGCATGCACTTTGTCCTGAAAAATGGACAGACCAGCATAGATTAGGGGAGGCTCCGTTCGGCCCCTCGGCGCCCCCTCCCCCTGGACTACAGGGCCAGGGGACCACAGGGGTGTTGGCATGACGCCGAAGGGCCGGACGGTGCCCCTCCAGCAGGATGGGTTCAGCCAACCAGCATCTCTCTTCCCCGTGGGCCCCTCGATAAGGACCCTTTCGTCACTCACGCGTCGCCCCGACATCGTCCTTGTTCCCGGCTGGAAGACTTTGTTAACGGGGGCTGAGCGCAGACGGGCGTCGTACCCTCCCGAGGGAGGAATCAGCCCCCGACCAATTTCAAATTTTCACGGTTTTGACGCGACTTCTTCGGGGCAGTGGTTTTTGAAGTTGATTTCCGAGGCAAATAGCGATACCTTTGTTTTTATGAAAAGTACACCAGTGGATCATCGCATCCGCTGACGCAGAACCTTCAGAATCAACGCTGAGGCACGGAGCCGTTATGGCCTGGTTGCCGCAGTTTTCGGGCCAGTCTCCGTTTCCGACCCGGGATCTTTCCCCTGAGGGGGCACTCCTGCCTCGTGCGCTCCCTCAGCGACAGCCCGGCCGCACGTCGCCCCACCGATTGGACGAGGGCCACCCGGGCATTTCGTCCGGGCAGGACGCCCTTCGTCCGCACCCACCGTTGTCTTCCCAAATCCATCGATGCACATGGCCTCCTCCTACCGTCTTCTGTACGTCGCCGAAGCACTTGCGCCGTTCACCGAGCAGTCTCCACTCGCCACCCTCACCCGGTCGCTCCCCGAACAGGTACAAGAAGCCGGGGACTTCGAAGTACGAATCATGATGCCCTGCTACGGGGACATCAACGAGCGAAAGCACAGCCTCCACGAGGTCATCCGGCTCTCGGACACAGACGTCCCGATGGGGGCGAACACCGAGTCGGTTTCCGTGAAGGTGGCCTCGGTGCCGGACGTGCAGCTGCAGGTCTACTTCATGGATCATGAGGGATACTTCGGCCGGTCGGGCCGCGCAACCGATGGCGACGGCAGCGCGTTCGACGACAACGCGGACCGGGCTCTGTTTTTCAACCGCTCCGTGCTGGAGACGCTTCGGGAGCTGCGCTGGGGCCCGGACCTGATCCACGGCTTCGGGTGGATCAGTGGCCTCCTTCCGACCCTTCTCTCCACCACCTACGCGGACGACGACCTGCTGGGCGCCACGAAGTCGGTCTTCACGCCCGGGGGACAGGCGCCGGCAACGACCCTTGAGGCCTCGTTTGCCGACACGATGAACCTTCCGATCGACGGCAATGCCGGGGCGACGCTCTCGGAGGTCGGCCGCACCCACGCGGACGCCACAATTCTCCCCCCGAACGGGACGTCGGCCAATGGCGCACAGGCCGAGGACGTGTCGAGATTTCAGGCCGATCCCCAGCCGCGCACCGAGCAAACGGTGGCGCTGTACGATCAAATGCTCGGTGAAGTCCCTGCGTAGGGTTCGCCCGCCGAGAAACACCCTGCTTCCAGGTGGCATTCAGGGACCCGATTCCGGGATGGGCCCGTGCCGTTGGCGTAGACCCGTCGGGCCCCCACGGCACCGCACCCGCTCGGATGTTCTGCGTCAATGCGTCGTGCATTCGGGGGACCCTCCTCGCCTTTTGTACCGAACCGGCGTTCGCCGCTCGCAATGCCGATGTCTATGAGGTCTTCCTGGCTCCCTGCGCTTCTCGTTGGGGGCGCTTTGCTCGTCTCGCTCACCGCCTGCAGCGACTCGTCGGACGTCGGGTTGGGGGTGGGCTCTGGGCTGCAGGGCGGCAATCCTTCCACGCTCGACGTGACGCCTGACGTCCGCGACACGACGGTGGCCCCCATCACGGGAATCAGGAGGGATAGTGCTCAGGGGCGCCCTCCGGCCCAGTCTCAGAACCAAAATGCGTGGCGGTTCCTGGTTGGGAGCGTCGACGACCCGACGCCGGGCACGGGCGTCGTGACGACGGACGGATATGTCGACTTTGCGGGGCGTGATGATTTTCCCTCCGAAATTACTTCGGCTGATCCAAGCTCACTCACCGCCGAGCTGCGCCTGACGACGGACTACCTACACGGGCATTCGTCCGGGACGATGGACGTAGAGGTGTACGATCTGACGTCGGAGGCCGACATGGACTCCGCCCGGGCGACGGCGAGCTTCGACGCCGCCCCCTCCCCGGTGTCCGTAAACGGGGCCCAGATCAACCCGTCCGACTCGCTGGTCACCATTCAGCTCAAGGCGTCTTGGATCACCGGGAACATAGGGACACTGCTTAGGACGGGAAGCGATTTTGAGGAGGCGTTCTCCGGCTTTAAGATCGTCGCGCCGAACAGCGAGGCCGTCGTGGGCTTCTCCTCGTCGACCGCCGCTCTGCGCCTCCGGACGGTTTCGTCAAGCAATGACACCACCACCGCCGACTACCCGAGCCTGAAGACCTTCACCCACATCGAGCGGACGGGCGCCGGCGACCCACCGCCCGGCTACCGGCTGATGCAGGGCGGCGTCGGCAAGGGATTGGCCATGGAATGGGCCTTTCGCGACAGCCCCCTCGACACCCTGGAAAGCGCCCCGCTGAACCAGGCCAATATTTTCGTTCCCAACGACACGAGCGCGCTGGAGACCCCGTCCGGCTTTGAGCGGCCGCAGCCGCAGGGCTACCGCATCATCGCCACTCGATCTTCGGGGGCCCCCTCCTGCCCCGTGGTGGGGTCCGTGACGCTTTCCGATGCGAACGAGGCCTGCGTCCTCCCGCTCGTTCCGTCGGCAGCCCCCGCGTCGGCCCTCGTTCCGGACGATGTAGCACGCCCCACCTTTCGGCAGTCGTTCCAGCGCGTCCGCGACGACCAGTCTCCGGTCTTCACGACATTTCGGGTCCACATCGCCGACCGGGAGAACACAGCCGTCAACGAGGCCGCCACCGTTCGGCCCGGCCTGCCCACCACACTGCCCGTTCTCGTCCCGGTCGACGGGACCGAGCCGGGTCCGCCCCGCGCCACTCTGACCGTAACGCCGCTCTAGACGATGATTGCCGTTCGGCACCTTCTCTGCACACTGCGCAACGGTCTCGTGCGAATGCCAGGCTTTTCGCGCTTGCTCTTCCTGGGGACTTGCGCCGCCGTCATTCTCTTGGCCGCCCCCTCCCCCGCACAGGCCCAGTCCAACGGCGAGGGCACGATCTACTCCCGGTTCGGGATGGGGAGTCTGCTTGAGTTCTCCTCGTCTCAGAGCGACGCGATGGGGGGCGGCGGCTACGCGCTTCGGTCCCTCAACTACAACCCCGACGCCAATCCGGCCCTCTGGAGCGACCAGGTGTTCACCCGCCTGTCCGGAAGCGCCGCCTACCGCTCCACCAGCGTGGAGGACGGCCAGGGCAACTCCGGGCGCCTCAGTTCCGGCAACGTGCAGGCCCTCCAGTTCAACTTCCCGCTCTACGAGCGCTCTCTGGGCGTCGGCATCTCCTTTCAGCCATATTCCCGCTCGAACTACAGCGCCACCCGCACGGGACAGGAGTCAATTGGCCCTCGTCAGGACGCAGAGGCGAGATACGAGACCACCTTCTCCGGATCCGGCGGCCTTCATCGGTTGCGGGGCGGGCTGGGATACCGGGTCAACGACATGCTGAGCGTCGGGGCCACCGCCGACCTCCTGTTCGGCACCCTCGAGCGTCGGCGGCGCACGACGTGGGCAGCCCCCCAGCTCCGCAACACCATCGTCTCCGATGGCGTGCAGCTCTCCGGACTGACCAGCACGCTCGGCGGCCACCTCGCCCTCGCCGATGTATTCGCCGAGGACGATGCCTTCTCCATCGGGGCCTCCGTGACCCTTCCCGCAAACTTGTCGGGCGAACAGTACCGAACCCTCGACGAGGACCTTGCCCGCGACACCCTGTCCACCGAGCGGGGGGACGTCACGCTGCCCTGGAAGGGCCGCCTGGGGCTGTCCTACCAGCCCAATGCCCGCTGGACGGTTGTCCTCGACGGGGCCTTCGAGCCCTGGAGCACCTTTTCGAGCGACTTCTCCACCGGCGCCTCCGAAACCGTCCCGTCCCGCTTCCCGGCCGGCGGCCCGGGCACCCTCGCGGATCGATGGCGCCTCTCCACCGGGGCCGAGGTGGTGCCCGCCGGCGACGATCAGCTGGCCGGGTACTTTGCCCAGGCGGCCTACCGCTTCGGGGGATACGCGGAGCGGATGTACGTGCGCCCGGACCAGGAGACGACCCTCTACGAATTTGCCCTCACCGCCGGCATCAGCCTCCCCACCTCTCTCTCTGGCACGCGAATTGACCTGAATACAACCGCCGGAACGCGAGGGACGACCACCAACTCCCTCGTCCGCGACCGGTTCTTCGGGGTCTCCCTTCACGTGAACTTCGGCGAACGGTGGTTCCAGCGGCGCAAGCTCCGGTAGCGTTCTCAGGGATCCGCGGGTCATCCCTTCGCCGAGCAGGTCCCGCCACGGGCCCTCTTGACTGAAACTCAACGATGAGCGTCCAGTCTAAGGCCCTAGCCTGTTCAAAATATCGGACAGAACTGCCCCCAATATGCCTCAATCTGCCCCCCTCCTCCGGTTTCAGTCTCTCGTCGTCGGTGCCCTCTGCGCAGGGCTCGCCTTCCTCGTGGCGGTTCCGCCGGCCTCCGCTCAGGACAGCGAGCCGAGCAAGCGGGAGAAGCTGATGCACTACAGCCTCTACTACGAGAATTACAAGAACGATAACTTCGAAAGTGCGCGGAGCGATCTGCTCTGGATACTCGAAAATGCCCCCGGCACCCCCGACGGGGACGACGACAACTACCGCCGCGTGATCAGTCTCTACGAGGGGCTCGCCGAGCAGGCCACGGAGGAGGACGTCCGGAAGGCGTACCTGGACACCGCGGCGACCTACCTGGCGTCCGCCTCGGAAAACCTTGAGAAGCACGGCCTGGAGTACACGCCGTACAAGTGGGAGCGCCGCAAAGGCCGGTTCCTCGAAAAGCATCAGGGCTCGCTCCCGGACGGTGTGGAGGGGCTTGAGACCCCGACGGCCCACTACCGACGGGCCTTTGAGATGGCCCCGAAGGAGCTGGACCCCTACTACATTCAGCAGGTGCTGCAGTCGCACCTCGAGAACAACGACCTGCAAAAGGCCCTCGACTTCGCCAACACGGTCGAGTCGAAGCGGGGCGACGACGAGGAGGTGGCCGGGATGATCAGCTCGGTCCGTGAGGACATCTTCGGCAAAAACCCGCAGGCCCAGATCGCGTATTTGGAGAAGCAGGTGGAGCAGAGCCCGGACAGCACCCAGTTGCTCACGGAGCTCTTCGACGCGTACAACCAGCAGGGCAACATCAAGAAGGCCTCGGAGCTTTCGAAGCGCCTCATCAAGATGGAACCGTCGGCCGAGACGGTCCGGGAGATTGCACAGATGCGCCTCGAGGACGGCCGCCCGGAGGCTGCACTTCGGGCGTACAAGCGGGCCAAGAAGCAGGGCGCCGAGCTCAAGGCCGAGGATCACTTCAACCGGGGCACGGCCTACCAGAAGATGAAGCAGCTCGCCCAGGCCCGCCAGGCCTTCCAGAAGGCCATCGACATGAAGGACAGCTTTGGACGGGCGTACATTGCCATCGGGGACCTGTACGCGCGTGCCGTGAACCAGTGCAGCGGGGGCGAAATGGCCCGGAACGACAAGGCCGTGTACTGGGCCGCCGTGGACAAGTACCGGCAGGCCAAGGAAGTCGACTCCTCACTCTCCTCGGTCGCGGACAGCAAGATTCGAACCTACCGAAAGGTGTTTCCGACCAAGGAAGACATCTTCTACCGGGAGGATTGGGAGAGCGGCGCGTCGTTTACCATCGACTACGGCTGCTACTCCTGGATCGGCGAGTCGACCTCCGTCCGGTCGGCTCCTTCCTCCGGGTGACTCGGACGTTTTCGGTAGAGCAGAGGGGCCGGCGTGCCGTTGAGGCCGTCGGCCCTTTTCGTTGTCACGGAGGAAGGCCGGGCCTCATCCGTGTGCCGGCCGTCTGCGAGCACGGCCGATCATTTTTGAACGCCCTTGCTGACTCGGTCTTGTGGTTCTGGACGCCGACCACGTAGTTAACAAGTAGGCCGCGTCCCCACCTCGTTGCGGGGCGCGGTCTTCGTCACCGCCTGTCTCAGCACTCCGCGCTTCCGTCCCGTATGGCTTCGATTCAACGTGTCACCGCCCGCCAGATTCTCGACAGCCGCGGCACCCCTACGGTCGAGGTCGACGTGACCACCGAGGAGGGGGTGCTGGGCCGGGCCGCCGTTCCGAGCGGGGCGTCGACCGGCGCGTACGAGGCCGTCGAGCTCCGCGACGGGGACGCCGATCGCTACCACGGGCAGGGCGTGCTCCGGGCCGTGGGGCACGTCAACGACGCGGTGGCCGACGCGCTGCACGGCATGAGCGTGCTCGAGCAGGTGGCGATCGACGACACGCTCCGCGCCCTCGACGGCACGGAGGACAAGTCGAACCTGGGAGCAAATGCCATCCTCGGGGCCTCCCTCGCCGCCGCGAAAGCCGGCGCCGCCACCCTGGGCGTGCCGCTATACCGCCACCTGGGACGGGCCACCGCGCGCACCCTTCCGGTGCCGCTCATGAACATCCTCAACGGGGGCGAGCACGCCGACAACAACGTCGACATGCAGGAGTTCATGATCGCGCCGGCGGGGGCCGACTCCTTCTCCGAAGCCCTCCGCACCGGCGCGGAGGTCTTCCATACCCTCGAATCGGTGCTTCAGGACCGCGACTACAGCACCGCCGTGGGGGACGAGGGCGGCTTTGCGCCCGACCTCGGCTCGAACGAAGAGGCCGTGGAGCTCATTCTCGACGCCATCGAGAAGGCGGGGTACACCGCCGGCTCGGACGTCTTCGTGGCCCTCGACCCCGCCGCCGCCGAAATGGTTGAGGACGAGGCCTACGTCTTCTGGAAGAGCGACCCGGACACTGAACGATCCTCTGAAGACATGGTCGAGTACTGGGCCGAGTGGGTCGACCGGTACCCCATCCTGTCGATCGAAGACGCCATGGACGAGGACGACTGGGACGGCTGGGCCATGCTGACCGACGCGATCGGGGACGAGGTGCAGCTCGTGGGCGACGACCTGTTCGTCACGAACACGAAGCGCCTCACGCGGGGCGTCGAAGAGGGATGTGGCAATTCCATCCTGATCAAGCCCAACCAGATTGGTACGCTGACCGAGACGCTCAACGCCATCGAGACGGCCCACACGCACGGGTTCACGGCAATTATCAGCCACCGGTCCGGCGAGACCGAGGACACGACGATTGCCGACCTGGCCGTGGCGACCGGGACGGGCCAGATCAAGACCGGCTCGGCCAGCCGGAGCGACCGGGTGGCCAAGTACAACCAGTTGCTCCGCATCGAGGAGCAGCTGGGGGCGACGGCCCACTACCCTGGCCTCAACGCCTTCCCCCTCACGAACTAAGCGGCCCCGTCCACCATGCCCGACTCCACGCTCTCCGGTCGCCACGTGCGGTGGGGGCTCGGCCTTCTGCTGGGAGGTGTGCTGGTCTGGGTTGCGTTCTTCGACAGCCACAGCCTCTGGCAGCGATACCGCTGGCACCAGGAACTGGAGGCGACCGCTCGGGAGAACGCCGACCTCCGCGCGGAAATTGAACGCCTTCGTTCTCAGCTCGATCGCCCCCTGTCGGATAGCCTCGTCGAACGGATCGCCCGTGAGGAGTACGGCATGAAACGACCCGGCGAAACCATCTACCGCGTCGAGCCCGCCGAATGAGACGGGGCACTCCGGCGCCCCACGACCGGGGCCTCCCGGTCCCCTCCCCCACCTCTCTGCCCATCACCCGCTCCACGGACTAGCATGAGTTCGTACGCCGTTGGGGTTGACATTGGCGGGACGAACCTGAAGGCCGCCCTCGTGGCCCGCGAGGACGGCCTGCTCGAACAAACCCAACGTCCCACGGAGGCCCGGCAGGGGCCCGAGCACGTCACGTCCCAGATCACGGGCCTCGTCGCGGACCTGATCGATCTCGCCCCGTCGGATGCCGTGATGGGCGTTGGGATTGGGGCCCCCGGCGCCGTGAACTGGGAGCGCACAACGGTATCCCACCCGCCCAATATCGACGACTGGGAATCCGTCAACCTGCGCGCATCCCTTCAGTCGCGGCTCGGCCGGTCCCTCCCCATCATCGTGGAGAACGACGCGAACGTGGCCGCCCTCGGATCCGCCTTCCACGGGGCCGGCCGGCACGTCGACTCTTTTATCATGGTCACCCTCGGCACCGGCGTGGGCGGGGGCATCATATACCAGAACAAAATCTTTCGGGGTAGCACGGGCGGGGCCGGCGAGATTGGACACATGACGGTCGACTACGAAGGGCCGTTCGCCAACACGGGCGTGGGCGGGGCCATCGAAGGCTACCTCGGCCAGAGATTCCTGACCCGCCACGCCCGCGACCGGATCGTCAACTACCCCGACAGCACCGTCCGGGACCTCGTGGAGGGCGATCTGGACCAGATGTCGCCCCGCACGCTGTACGACGCGGCCACGCAGGGCGACGAGTTTGCGCAGGCCATGCTGGCCTGGGCCGGCCACAAGCTCGGGTGCGTGCTCGGCTCCGCCGTAAATCTTCTGGACATTCGAACCATTGTGGTGGGCGGGGGCGTTTCTGCGGCCGGAGACTATATCCTCGATCCTGCCCGCGACGTCCTCCCCCGCTTCGTCACGCCGGGCCTTCGGGACGACCTCCAAATTCACCGGGAAGACCTCGGGAACGAGGCCAGTCTTCTCGGGGCGGCCCGCCTCGCCTTTGAAGGCAAGGACGCCCAGGTTGGAACCCGATAGTCGTCGGCCCGCCCATCCGCCGCCACACGCGATCTGCGCACGGGGCCCGGGGCGGGACGGTTCGTGCCTATCCCACCGCCTGGTGACTGTGCTTCGCTCCCCCCGACCGGACCGATTGACCATTGGGCTCGGCGCCCTACTCGTGTTCGCCCTCCTGGCCCCTCCGGGCGCCGCCCAGGACCGCCGCGCCATCCCCGACTCGGCCCGCCCGTCTCAGCAACCGTCCGCGTCGGGGGCGCCGAACGCCGACGCCGACGCCGCCGGCGTGGAGTTCGCGGCGTCGGACTCGCTGGTCATCGTTACCCCTCCGGACTCGGCGGACCACGGGACCCTCCACGGCCAGGCGCAGATGTCGTACCAGGGCGCGACCCTGAAGGCCGGCACCATCGAGATGAATCTCAAAACGAGCGTCCTGGAAGCGTTCGGCTCCCCCTCCGACACCGCACAAACCCGCCCGACGTTCGAGCGGGGCGGCGGGCAACAGGGCGGCGGCCAGTCGTTCACCGGAGAGACCCTCTCCTACAGCCTCCGCACCAAACGGGGCCGGGTCGTGACGGCCCGCACCCAGCAACAGGACGGCTACGTGCAGGGCGATGCCGTAAAGGCGTTCGAGGACAGCACCCTGTTTGTGCAGGAGGGCAGGTACACGACCTGTGACTGCCCCCCCGGCGAGACCCCCTCCTACTCGCTGCGCTCCAACCAGATGAAGGTCGACGGGGAATGGGTCTACACCGGCCCCATTCACCTGTACCTGTTCGACATCCCCACCCCCCTGTGGCTCCCGTTCGGGTTTTTGCCCAACGTGTCGGGCCGCCGGAGCGGCCCCCTGGCGCCGAACTACGGCCAAGACCGGGAGAAGGGCCTCTTCCTCCGCAACTGGGGCTGGTACTTCGCGATGAACGCCTACACGGACCTACAGCTCCAGGCCAGCGTCTGGTCGAAGGGCAGCTTCGAGATTAACCCCATATTCCGGTACAGCAAGCGATACAACTACGACGGGAGCGTGGACCTCACCTACCGGCGCACCCAAATTGGGGAGGAGGAGGACCCCGACTTCACCAACCGACACCGGGGGCAGCTCCAGTGGCAACACAGCCAGGACCTCTCCCCCACCGCATCCATCCGCGGCGACATCAACCTGGCCACCTCGACGGACTTCGCGCGCCGCAACAGCAACAACTACGACGACGCCGTCAGCCAGGAGATTTCGTCGAACCTGCGCTACAGCAAAAGCTGGCCCGGAAGCGGCAAAAACCTGAACCTCAGTGCCAACCAGCGGCAGCAGCTTCAAAGCGGGGAGGTGTCCATGACCCTTCCCAGCCTGAGTTTCTCGCAGCGCTCGTTTAAGCCCTTCGAGGTGGAGCAGGCGGTGGGCGACGACCGGTGGTTCGAGAAGATCACGACCTCCTACGACCTGTCGGTCGACAACAGCTACTCGTTCTCCCCGCGGGACGTCGAGCAACTCCGCGAGCAGGGCGACTCCCTGGAGGCGGACCGGGTCGCCGACATCGCCTGGTACGAGGCACTCGTGGACCGGGAGAAGTATCGGACCGCCACCGGCGACGACGAGCAGTTCGACTTCAGCGCGACGCACCAGATCCCGGTGAGCGCCTCCTTCCGGGTCAACCGCTACAACCTCAGCCTCAGCCCCAATTTTCGGTACAACTCGGACTGGCGCATCAGCACCCTCCGCCGGGTCGTTGACCGCGACACGACCGCGGAGGACACCACCCGTACGACCGAGGAACGGCGGGTCCAGGGCTTCTACGCCCGGCGGGACTTCTCGACGGGCATCTCGGCCAACACGGAGCTGTACGGCCTCTTCCCAATCCGGGTCGGCCCCTTCCAGGGCCTCCGCCACCGGGTCTCGCCCTCCCTCTCGTTCAGCTACAGTCCCAACTTCAACGCCCCCTTCTGGGGGCGGACGCGCCCGCTCCGCTACGCGAACGGAGACCCCGTGCTGAACGACGAGGGCGACCCGGTCCGGTACGACATTCTCAACGGAAACCGGGTGCGCGGGAGCAACGAGCAGCGCACCCTGAGCTTCCGGCTCGACAACGAGCTCGAAACGAAACGGGTACGCGTCGACTCGACCGGGGAGACGGACGAGGAGACGATTAAGCTGCTGGACTTCGACCTGGATACCTCCTACAACTTCACGGCCGACGCCTTCAAGCTCAGTGACATTGGCCTCCGGGCCCGCACCTCGATCCGCGACTTTAGCGTCCGGTCGTCCATGACCTTCTCCCCCTACGCACTCCGCCCTACCGGGGACGGCGACGGGCGCCGCCTCCGACGCGTCGACCGTTATATGTTTTCGGAAAGCCCCCTCACGCCGGTCCGCCTCACACGCTTTAGCCTTAACCTCAGCAGTTCGTTCGAGGGCGGCGGCGGGGGCAGCGGGGTCGGCACCCGGCCCGGCATACCGTCGGGCGGAGGGAGGACCGCCACAGGCCGCTCCGAACGGGACCGGGCCTCCGGGCCCCAGCCGGGCTATCTCGGCACGGATATTCCCTGGACGCTGAGTTTTGACTTCAACTACAGCTTCCGCAAGCCGCGGAAGCAGATTGAGGGCCAGACCACAACACTCAACACCCGGTTCAGCTTCGACGTAACGCCACGATGGTCCCTGGAAGGCCGCACGGGCTACGATTTTGTTCAGAACGAGCTGGCCACCACGAGCATCAACCTCAACCGGGACATCGGGCGCTGCCGGTGTTGGGTGATGTCTTTCAGTTGGGTTCCCTTCGGGGCGCGCCAGTCGTACAGCTTCAGCCTCCAGGTCAAGAGCGGGCAGCTGTCCCAGTTGCTCCGGCTCCAGATTCCAAACTCGGGCCGGGGCGGCCCCCTGGGCGGCTTCGGAAACCGCCTCCGCAACACGGCGAGCAGCGTGGCCGGCGGGGGAGGGCCCGGCAGCTCCATTCCGTGAGCCATCGTGGCCGCGCCCGGGGCAACGGCGGCCCGGCCGTCTGGAGGCCCGGGCACCGGTCCGTACACACGGGCTCCATACGCCAGATGGACCTCACCCCTGGGCCTTCCGTTTGCGCGTGGAGCACATCCGAAAGGCCGCCTGTCGTCTTTCTTGTTCCCCTGCTGTCCGAGCCGTTGCGGCCCGGAACGCCAATCGTCCCTCACGGCTTCGATACGAGCGAGTGGGGCCGGACGCCCCCGCCTCGACCGTTCACTTCAGTGCCCTGAAAACCGATACGTTAACCTCTCCCCCATCTCATGTTCGAACTCAACGACCTTCTGCTCGCCTTCGACTTCTCCCCCTCTTCGAAGCGGGCCCTCGCCTACGGCGCCGATCTTCTCCAACGAACCGACGCCCGGCTGCACCTGATGCACGTTCAGGAGGTGCCGCAGGGCCCCTTCCAGCGGGAGCCGCGCTCGCCCGTCCCGACCTACAAGCTTGAAGAAGAGTTTGAGGAGCGTTGCCAAGACGCCCTCTCGGCCCACGGCCTCGACGCAGACGACGACCGCCTCACATTCAACGCCGAGCGGGCAGACGCCGTCGCCCCCGCCCTCGTACGGTACGCCGAGAGCAAGGACGTCGGCATGATCGCGATGGGGACCCATGGGCGTCGGGGCGTCGAGCGGGCCTTCTACGGCAGCGTGGCGGAGGAAACCCTACGGACCGCCCCCACTCCGGTCTTTACCGTCCAGTCCCCCGACGACGAAGAGGCGGCCGCCTCCGTCGAGCGGATCGTGGCGCCGGTTGACTTCTCGAATCCGTCCCGGGGCGCCCTGCAGCAGGCCGGTCGTCTCGCAACGATCTACGAGGCCCCCCTGAAGCTGGTGCACGTCGTCGAAACGCCCGATACCCCTTCGGTCTACGGCCCGGAGTCCCCGACGGTCACGAGCCACAAGACGAAGGAGAAGGCCGAAACGGCCCTCGAAGACTGGGGCAGCGATCTGGCAGGCGGAGACCTGACGGTGTCCTACGTTGTGCACCGGGGCGAGCCGGCGCCGAGCATTCTTCGCAGTGCCCCACACGAGACCGACCTGATCGTCATGGCCACCCGTGGCCTTCGGGGCGTCCGGCGCGCGATGCTGGGCAGTGTCACCGAGGAGGTGCTTCGGGAGGCGAACGGGCCCGTGCTTGCGGCCCGCGACTTCCCGACATCGGATTAAAACCAGGGTTCCCCCTCCCTCGGATGGATGCGTGCGCCCCGAAACCGGACCGCGCGCCTCACGGACCAGGGAGCGATGCACCGTGGACGCCCACACAAAAACCCGCCTCCAGCGACACTGAAGGCGGGCTCAGGGCACCAAGGGCGGGCCCGGGAGGATTCGAACCCCCGACACTCGGCTCCGAAGGCCGATGCTCTATCCAGGCTGAGCTACAGGCCCTTCTTCTAAAGCACGGTCTATACACGCGTCGTCGGGGCGGGATCCTGGATCCCAGCCGGTCCCCCTCTAAAGAAATGGGGAATGCGCGACGACGCCCCAGAAGCCCCCTGGTCCTACGGGGCCGGAGTGGGCTGGCGGTCCGCGGCGGTCAACGAACCGTAGACCCCCACCACGCAGCGTCCGCCGCGTCCGTCCCCGCCAGCAGGGCACGCAGGGGCGGCGGCTGCAGGGACACCCGATCGAGCTGGTCGACGGGCGCCCAGGCAAACGATAGGTAGTCCTCTTGGGCCTGCGGGGGCGTGTCGGCCGTAAGCGCGGGACTCGTGGTCGCGTAGCAGTGGTTGATCTCGTACTGACGCTCCCCCTCCCGCCTCCACTGGTGCTCCACGGCCCCCAGGTAGCGGCCCACCTCGGCACGGACGCCCAGCTCCTCGTCGAGCTCGCGACGCAGGCATCCTTCCAGGCCCTCCCCGGGCTCCCGATGGCCGCCCGGCAGAAACGTGTGGGGCTGCCCCTCGGCCCGAACGACGAGCACATGATTGGCCTCCCGCACGACGGCGCGCGCAAGAAGATGGACCGTAGGCATCGACACAACACGGAGTCTATGGACAAACACTGAGCATCCCCCGCACTCACACGCCGGTTTTCCTCCCGCCACGGGCCCCTTTTGGACTCATTTCGTCGCCGTCCCCACGATGTGGGGGGACACCGGCGGGACCCCAATGTCGAACCGCTCCATCTCGACCGTCGAGAACCCCGCCCGCCGGAGCTGCGCGCCGGTGTCGCGATCCGGACGGCACCCGTCGGCCACGGCCCGCCACACGGGCCGAATCCCGTGTTGAAACCAGCAGAGCGGCGTGTGCCGCTCCGCCGCGACGTGCTCGATAAACAGGAGACGCCCACCGGGCCGCAGAACGCGCCGCAGTTCGGCCAGCGTGTCCCTCACGTCGGGGACGGAGCAGAGGACGAGCGTGCTGACGACGGCGTCTACGCTCTCGTCCGGCAGGCCCGTCTTCTGGGCCGGGGCGGTGCGGATCTCGGCGTCGAGGGCGCGTCCGTCCAGCCGCTCCCGGATGTACCCGTGCATGTGCGGATTGGGCTCCAGCCCGATCCACCGGAGGCCGTCGGGCAGGTGCGGCAGGTTGACGCCCGTGCCCGGCCCAATCTCGACCACGGTGCCCTCCAGGCCCGCGAAGAGCCGGCGCTTGTGGTCGCCGTAGAGGCGGTCCTGGGCGTCGTCGCCCCACGCCAGGGTGTGCGCAAAGAAGCGTTGGTAGAGGGACATGTACGGTCGATGAGAAAGGAGGCATTGACAAATTCAGGATCCGGCCGTCCCATCCGTGGCACGGAGGAATTTTCCAAACGGGACGGTCAGGAGGCCGCCGTGGTTGCCCCCTCCAGGCGCGCTTCGATCTCTAGACGCCCCCCACCAACCGCCCGGCCTCTTCCCTCCCGAGGACGACGTACGCCATCGCACCGCGTCCCGAGATCAGGACGAGGGTCGCGCTGGACGTGCCCACCGACCGGTGCATCGAAGGCCCCAGCCGGCAATGGCAGGCCGGGACGAGCACCACGCCCCCCCAGCAGTACGGCCTGAAGGATGGTCACCGATGGTTGCCCGTGCGTGCCGGTCGTCCTCCTTTCCGTTCACCTTTTCATGTTCGTCCGTCAGCGCCTCCCCTCCGGGGTCAAGAGCCGCTCGTAGCGGTCCGGAGTCTGGAGGAGATCCGTCGCCGCCGTCACCTGCTCGTCCGCCGGAAGCAGGGCCTCGATGCGGCGACTCGCGCTGACGTACCGGGCCAGGATTTCGCGCCTGAGGTGGCGCATCAGGGCCGGGGCGTGTCGGTCGAACGCCGCTGCCTTCGCCTCGTCCAACGCCGCGTCCAGCGCCGCCGTCTCGTCCCGGAGGCCCTCGTAGTTGTGTGCCTCCGCCTGTGCGCGGAGGGAGTCGAGGGTCCGTTCCGCCCGGAGGGAATACGCCACGTCCTCGCGGTCAAGCCACGTCCGGAAGGCCCCCAGGTCGGACTCGTCGACCGAAAAGTCAGCGGCGAGTGTGTCGTGGGTGGCGGCGTAGTGGTTGGCGTAGCGGAAGAACGCGCCCCGCCGCGTCAGGGCCTGCTCCAGTGGACTCGGGGACGGGGACGCCACCCGCACGTCCGGGCGGATGCCGTGTCCGTCGCGCACGGTTCGGCCTCCCGTCGTCTCGTGCACCCGGGACGGGGGGGCCGTGGTGTCCGTCGGGTTCGCATCGAGGCGCTGAATGGTGCGGCCACTCGGGGTGTAGTACTGGGCCGTCGTGAGCTTGAGGGCGGTGTTGTGGGGCAGGGACCGGACGTTCTGCACGAGGCCCTTTCCGTAGGTGGTCGTGCCCATCACCACGCCCCGGTCGTGGTCCTGCAGGGCGCCCGCCACGATCTCGCTCGCCGAGGCGCTCTGGCCGTTCACGAGGACCACGACCGGCGTCTCGGGCAGCAGGGGCACACGGTCGGTCGTGTACGACTCGGTCTCATCGTCGTCGCGCCCCCGCGTGGAGACCACTTCGGTGCCCTGCGGCACGAAGAGCGCCGTGATCCGGACGGCCGCCCGCAAGAGCCCCCCCGGGTTGTCCCGCAGGTCGAGCACAACTCCCTGAAGGGGCCCCGTGTCCCGAAGGTCGTCGAGCGCCGCCTCCACCGCCCCCGGTGCGTCGCGGGTAAAGCGCTCCAGCTTCACGTACCCGAGCTCCCGCTCCGCGCCCACGCGCCCCTGATACGTCACGTCCGGGAGCTCCACGCGCTCGCGGGTCAGGGTCAACGTCAAGGGCGAGGGCCGTCCCGCCCGCTCCACCGTCACGGGGACGGTGGTGCCGGGCTGCCCGCGGAGCAGGGCCTCCACGTCCTCCACCGACAGCGAGGCCGCAGGCTGGTCCGCCACCTCGGTGATCACGTCCCCCGTGCGCACCCCTTGCTGGTACGCGTCGCCCCCGGCAACGGGCGCCACCACCGTCAGGGCGCCGTTTCGGCGCCCGATGTCGAGCCCCACGCCCCCGTACTGCCCTTCCGTGATGATGTCGATCCGCGCATTCTCCGACTCGTCGACGTACGTGGTGTAGGGGTCCAGCTCCTCCAGCATGGCGTCGACCCCCACGCGCACGAGGTGCCCCGGGTCCACCGGCTCCACGTACCCGGTCACCACCTCCTCGTAGACGGCCCCGAAGATCCGGAGGCCCTTGCGGAGCTCGAACAGGTCGTCATCCGGCGCCCAGAATCCGACGAGCACCCCCATGCCCATCGACACGGCGAGGGCCATGCCCAGTAGCGACACGTTTGCACGGGATCGACGCATGGGCCCGGTGGGGACTGATGCGGGGGAACGCGACAGCGCCTACTCGTCCGTCATGCCGAGCGCCTGGGCCCGGCGCCGCGCAACCCATTTGGCCACGTAGATCGACAGCTCGTACAGGCCCAGCAGGGGCACGGCGACGATGATCTGCGAGATCGGATCCGGCGGGGTCAGGAACGCCGCCACGCCGAGCACCGCGATGAGCGCATACTTCCGGTACGCCCGCATCGCCTCCGGGGTCAGGATGCCCACCTTCGCCAGGAAGTACACGACCACCGGCAGCTCGAAGAGCAGCCCCGTGCCCATCGTCCAGAACGTCACCATGCTGAAGTAGGTCATGATGTCGAACTGGTTGACGATCTGCTCGGAGAGGGTGTACTGGGCGAAAAACTGAAGGGCCAGTGGGGTCAGGATGAGGTACCCGAAGGCCGCGCCGAGCAGGAAGAAGAAGGTGGCCGAGACCGCCGAGAAGCGCATGCCCTTCTTCTCGCTGGGATAGAGGGCCGGCTCAATAAACCGCCAGAGGTAGAAGACCACGACCGGCGACCCGGCGATGAGTCCCACGACGATGATGGTTCCGATGTCCGCGAAGAACTGGCCGGTGATCGTCCGGTTGAGCAGCTCCAGGCTCTCCGGCTCCAGGGCCAGCACGTCGTACATGAAAAAATCCGGCCGCGTGGGCCCGATCAGGACCTGGTCGACAATCCATTCGCTGAAGAAGGAGCACACCGCGATGGCGACGAGCACGCCGGCCCCAGCTTTGATGAGGGTCCAACGCAGCTCCTCAAGGTGGTCCAGAAACGACATGACCCCCTTCTCGTCCGGGGGCGCCTCGTTGCCCGGGGCGCCGTCTCCCTGCACCCCGGTGGGCGTGTCCGTCTGTGAAGATGGGACCTCGGGCATACGACCGTGACTGCGATCCGGCGAAAGCGTTCGTCCTGAGCGGTTTCGATTTCGTCCCTACGCGCTGTCGGACCCGCTGCCCGTCCCCTCCTGCAGGTTGAGGTCGAGGAGGGAGTCGACCCACAGGCCCTCCGCCTCGATGCGGTCCTGGCCGTTGCTCCAGGTGAAGTTGAAGAGCGTCAGGAGCCCGTCAACCGCAAACCCGGCACTGCGCACGAGGCGAAGGGCCTCGGAGGCACTGCGGCCGCTGTTGATGATGTCGTCCACCATCACGACGGGCTGGTCGGCGTCGATGGGCCCCTCCACGAGCCGGCGCCGCCCGTGCTCCTTCCGCTCTTCTCGGATGAGCCCCCCCTTAAACTCGTCGCCCTCACTCACGGCCAACACGCTGCAGACGAGGGGATGGGCCCCGAACCCGTACCCTACCACCTGGCGGGCGCCCCGCTCTCGGAGCCGCTCGGCAATCACCGACCCGACTTCCGTGAACAGTTCCCCGTCGAGTGTGGGCACGCGTGTGTCCAGGAGCCACCCGATCGGCTGGCCCCGCGGATCGGTGATCAGCTCGTCCTCCCGGCGCACCAGGGCTTCTTCGTAGAGCTTGCGGCCGATCTCGATGAGTTCGGCCCGGGAGGAAGAGCTAAATGTACCGCGATCCATCGACGGCATGGGGACACACGCAGGTCGTCCAGTGAACAGGGCGGGCGAACGCGAGCAGAGATTTCGTACTGGATCTCGAACCGTCCGACGCGCAGGGTCGTTCCCGCCTACGCCATGGCGACATCGTACAGCGGGTGCTGGTCGCAGAGGGCCTTCACCTCCCGTTCCACCGCTGCCTGCGTGTCCTCGTCCTCGGGATCCTGAAGGACCCGGTCGATCATCTCCGCCACGTGGGCAAACTCATCCGGCCCGAACCCGCGGGTGGTCATTGCGGGCGTTCCCAGGCGCAGCCCGCTCGTGACGAACGGGCTCTTGTCGTCGAACGGCACCATGTTCTTGTTGGCCGTAATGCCGGCCGCTTCGAGGGCCTGCTCGGCCTCCTTGCCGGTGAGCCCCTTGTTGCGCAGGTCGATGAGGACGAGGTGGTTGTCCGTCCCGTCGGAGACGAGGTCGTAGCCCCGCTCGCGGAGCTCGGCGCCCATTGCCTGCGCGTTGTCGACGACCTGCTGGGTGTATTCGGCGAACGAGGGCTTGAGGGCCTCCTTGAAGCCCACGGCCTTCGCGGCGATCACGTGCATCAACGGGCCGCCCTGCGTGCCGGGAAAGACGGCCGAGTCGAGCAGCTCGCTCATCATCTTCGTGCGCCCGCTCTTGCGGGCCGTCTTGCCCATCGGGTTCTCGTAGTCGTCGCCCAGAAGAATCATGCCGCCACGGGGGCCCCGGAGCGTCTTGTGGGTCGTGGTGGTCACCACGTGGGTGTGCGGCATCGGGTCGTTCAGGACCCCGCCCGCAATGAGCCCCGCCGTGTGCGCCATGTCCATCCACAGGAACGCGCCGACCTCGTCGGCGATCTCGCGGAAGGCCTCGTAGTCGAAGTCGCGCGGGTAGGCACTGGCCCCGATCGAGATCATCTTCGGCTGCACCTCCTTCGCCCGGTCGCGCACCCTGTTCATGTCGATGCGGCCGGTCTCCTCCTCCACCCCGTAGTACTCGGCCTCGTAAAGAATGCCGGAGAAGTTGACGGGCGATCCGTGCGTGAGGTGGCCGCCGTGCGACAGGTCGAGCCCGAGGAAGGTGTCGCCGGGGTCCAGGAGGGTCAGATACACCGCGGAGTTGGCCTGGGCCCCCGCGTGCGGCTGCACGTTCACCCAGTCGCAGTCGTAGAGCTCTTTCGCCCGCTCGCGGGCCAGTTCCTCGGCCCGGTCGACCACCTCGCATCCGCCGTAGTAGCGCTTGCCCGGCAGGCCCTCCGCGTACTTGTTCGTAAGGGCCGTGCCCATCGCCTCCATGACGGCCCGGGAGGCGAAGTTTTCGGACGCAATGAGCTCCAGCCCGTCGTTCTGGCGCTGGACCTCCTTCTGGATGACGTCGTGGATTTCGGGATCTTGGTTGCGGAGCGCACTCATCGGAACAGAAAACACTGTGAAAGCAACGGTGCAGGGCGGCCCCGACGGTCGGTCGCCGAGGCCCTCCCAACGTGTGGAAGCACAAATGGACGTGCAGACAGAACGTGAATGCGGAAGATGGGGTTCGCCCCCAACCCCCCTGTTCTCAGACGCAGCCTCCCATTC
>ERZ1034573.67-NODE-67-length-26176-cov-26.305884_pt1 | contig 26176 bp, 26 predicted proteins | sample MGYA00520641_ERZ1034573 | MGnify/ENA primary metagenome ERZ1034573 (study PRJEB33760, sample SAMEA4777724) | hypersaline lake metagenome | biome: hypersaline environment; feature: brines | place: Spain | collected 2014-08 | depth 0 m ...
AAGTAATTTCCAGAGGAAATCACTGTAACTCACCCTCCAACCTGTCGAAGGCCTTGTTAATCTCCTTTTTTGTAGTTGAGCCGAAACAGATCCTGACGTTTTGATCGCTTTCAGGCCCCATAGGTTCGCCGGGTACCATAGCGACTCCTTCATCGATCATATCCATGCAGAAATCCCATGAATCCTCGCCCACCTCAGGGAAAGCATAGATCGCGCCTTCAGGAGCGACGAAATCCCAGCCGAGATCATTCATGCTCTCAACCAGTAGATCTCTTCTCTCTTCGTAGGCCTCTCTCATCTCCTCGACGTGTGAATCATTTTCTAGGGCCTCGATCGCTGCGTACTGGCTGATCCTCGGCGGACACGCTGTAGATGCGCGGGAGACTTTCGCGTATTCCTCTATGTTTTCCGGTTCATCGATTATCCATCCGACCCTCCAGCCAGTCATCGCATGATTTTTCGAGGCCGATCCGACAACCGCAGAGTCATGAGCGTGGACTGCAGGAGAGAAATGCTGTTTCCCATAAATCAGTCTATGATAAACTTCATCAGATACAAGGAAAGTATCGTTTTCCTCCGCATATTCACCGATTTCTTTCGCCTGTTCCTCAGTTAAAACGTAGCCGGTAGGATTTCCAGGAGTGTTGACGACCATGAAATCGGCTTCGGCAATCTTTTCCCTGGCTTCGTCTCTCAGCTCTCTATCATCGTTCCAGTACTGGACCTGCTCCCATTCGTTGCCGTTGACTTCCGAGATCATCTTGTAAGGCCCCCAGCAAGGATCATTGAACAAGGCCTTATCATCCTCGCCCAGATGAGCGGAGAAAAGAGCGAATAGAGCTCCCATTCCTCCTGTCGTGACCATGACGTTTTCAAGGCCTAGATCAAATTCCTTGAATCCTTTTTTCTCGTTTTCTTCTTTTAGTATTGCTTTTCTCAGTTTTTCGAGGCCTAGCATCGGTGAATAGCCCTGTTTTTCTTTCAGGCCTTCTTTTGTGGCTTCTTTGACGTGTTCTGGAGTGTCAAAGCTTGGCTGGCCGATATCGAATCTGACGACGTCGTCTTTTTTCGATGCTTTTTCCGATATTTTTCTGATCGATAAGTCGATGTTTTCAATTCTTTCTCTCATCTAGTTTTTCACCTTTTATTCAGACCTTTCGGCCTCCTTGTACTCTCCGAGGTTCTGGACCTCTCCGTAGGTTTCAAGCGCAGTAACTGCCTTCTGAAGTCTTTCTCCGGCAGCCTGTGCCTCGACGTAGAAGTAATACTCACCGAGTTTTTCCTTCGTAGGCCTTGACTGGATATGGCTCAAGTTGATCTCATGTCCTGCAAAGCATGAAAGCATCGCGTGAAGCAGGCCCGGCCTATCTTCTCCCGGCTCCAAGATAAGTGAAGACTTCTCTCGCGTCTCCGGCTCTCCGTTAAGCACGAGGAAACGAGTGACGTTCACGTCCCTGTCCTGGACAGACGTCCTCAAAACATTCTTGTCATTTATCTCAGCTGCAATCTCAGAGGCTAAAGCTGCTTCACCAGCTTCAAGGCCCTCGACAGCTTCGGCCGTGGAATTCGCCTCTTCGGTTTCCCAGCCATGTTCCTCGATAAGTTCCTGGCACTGTGCCAGGGCCTGCGGATGTGAAACTATTTTTTTGATATCAGAAATATCCTTTTCATCCGAGATAAGAGCGTGCTGGATCGGTAGTACTACTTCGCCGGAGATCTTTTCGTCTTTTTCTCTGAGAAGGTCTATAGTATCTGTTACTCCGCCTCCGAGTGAGTTCTCGATAGGTACAAGTTTCGCCTGTGTTTCTGAGTCGAAGACTTCTCTGATAGTTGAGCAGAACTCAGGTTCCAGATCTTCAAAGTATTTTTCCGCGGCCTGATGTGTATAGGTTCCTTCAGGACCTAGAAGTGCGACCTTCATTTTTTACACCTCAAATTTGGAAAATTTGGCAAAGAATTTCCGTTACTGTTCTGCTCGTGCATGGAAACTGTAGAGGCCTTGAATAATTTAACAGTTTCTAGAACAGGCCGTCTTCATCGGCCGATTCAAGGCCCTGGTTGGTGATCTTGAACCGTGTGTTCCGGCCTTCAGGCATGGAGCGATGTTTGGATATCTCCAGTTTCCGGACGTTTTTGTCCTTGTTTGAGAGCTTGATGAGGCATTTGGACCAGTATTTAGGCACGTCTCTACCTACAAGCTCGAGGCCTTCCTCGTCAAAGCTGGTATAGACCTGGTTGGTGACGATAACCGGTATGTTGTATTTTCTTGCGATGTTGGATAGATCCGAGAACTGTTGGGATAATTCATTATTTATCTCGGATGCGTTGTCGCCGTTGACCTTCAGTCTGTAGAGTGAGACTGCCGAGTCCACTACTACCAGTTTGATATTTTCTTCTTTGACGAAGTTCTCCAGAGATGAGATGACTTCTGTCTGTTCCTCGAAGTCATAAGGTTCCTTTATCATCAAGTTATCTAAGGCTTCTTCGTCTGCGATCTGGAGAAATCTTTCAGGAGAGAAACCTGCTTCAGTATCCACATAGGCTACTTTATGGCCTTGTTTTGTTACTTCTGCGGCCAGCTGTATGGCAAAATTGGTTTTACCCGAACCTGATTCTCCGTAAACGTTCGTGATTATACCTTTCTCTACTCCCCCTCTGAGAAGCTCATCGATCGACTCACAAGAAGTCGAAAGCCTGTCTACCTCCACACCAAGAAGTTATCGTGAAAACCTTATATCCTCTTCTCGACAGGCCTCACAAGAGGCATTCTGAGAATGCCTCCAGGAACTGTCAACATGCTTCCTTGGGCATTTGAATTTTTTACTGACATGAATAAAAAAGTTATAAAGTTTCAGAGATAACCTGTAACTATATGACCGAGGAATCGGCTGCGGCCCTGTTAACCTACAGAACGAAGAAGGAGAACTTTGAGTCCGTCTACGAACGGAACAAGTTCTACAGAGGCCTTTTCGGCTACACGCAGACTGTCAAGAGGAACGGGAAGCGTTACGAGTACGAGAAGGATGGATTGATGGATGAGATACCTCATCTCAGAATAGATGACAGCGTATTTATAGTAGCTCAAGAGGCTGCGGATGAAGTTGTAGCGTATTTCAACGAGTGGGGCGAGAAAGTGTCTTTCCACCGGTTCAAGGTCGTAATCGATGAAAAAGACATACTAGACGAAATTTACTCAGGTGAACAAGAAGATGACAGATGAAGAAGACGATTCTGTAAGACTGAGAGTTGGAGAAGTTCCTCCAAACGCTCAGCAGGACGTTGGCAAAGGCATAGTTAGAATTGACAGCAAAATCATGGAAGAGTTACAGGTCAGAGAAGGTGACGCAGTAAGTCTCGAAGGCAACAGAGAGACAGTAGGAAGAGTGGCAAGAAGTTATCCTGCGGACAAAGGCCTTGGAATCGCACGCATGGACGGCTACATGCGTAAAAACGCAGGTACTTCTCTGGGAGAACATGTAGAAGTTGAGAAAGTAGAGCTTAAGGAAGCCGACCAGATCACACTGGCTCCTGCCGAAGAAGGAGTCATGATGCAGGTCAATGACCCGAACATCTTCAAGAGAGGCCTTGTAGGAAGGCCTGTACTCGAAGGCGATATCGTTGTACCTGAAAGCGGTAAGGAAAACGCCCGCAGCTTGTTTGACGACATGTTCGACGGCATGGGAGATAATTTCAGGTTCAGCTTCGGCGAGACCAAACTAGCAGTAGTCTCTACGAAGCCTCAAGGGCCAGTAAAAATTACACAGGATACTGAGATCAAGGTACGTGAACAGGCAGTTTCCGAACCTGGAGAAGATCAGGTCAAGGTTCCAGAGGTCACCTATGAAGATATAGGAGGCCTTGATGAGGAAGTTCAGAAAGTCAGAGAAATGATCGAACTGCCTCTGAAGCATCCTGAGGTTTTCCAGCAGCTTGGAATCGATGCTCCTTCCGGAGTCCTGCTACAGGGGCCTCCAGGTACAGGTAAGACACTCTTGGCGAAGGCTGTGGCGAATGAAGCTGATGCCCAGTTCCTCTCGATTGACGGACCAGAGATAATGTCGAAGTACTACGGAGAATCCGAAAAACAGTTGAGAGAGAAATTCGACGAAGCACGCGAGGGCGAACCAGCTATCGTCTTCATCGACGAGATCGATGCCATCGCACCTAAGAGAGGTGACGCCGGCGGAGAAGTAGAACGGCGCGTAGTCGCTACACTTCTCTCAGAGATGGACGGTCTCGAATCAAGAGAAAACGTCATCGTTATAGCTGCGACAAACCGTGCTGAAGCGATCGATCCAGCGCTTAGGCGTGGAGGACGTTTCGACCGTGAAATCGAAATTGGAGTACCGAACAAATCCGGTAGAAAGGAAATCCTACAGATTCATACCCGTAACATGCCTCTTGAAGACGACGTAGATCTTGAAGAAATCGCAGAGAAAACTCACGGATACGTCGGAGCAGATCTCGAGGCCTTATGTAAGGAGGCGGCTATGAGCGTGTTACGTGAGGTCATCCCTGAAATCGATATGGATGAAGAAATCCCTAGTGAGATACTTGAACAGCTAGTAGTCGGTAGAGCCGCCATGATCGATGGCATGAGGAATGTAGAACCATCCCAGATGCGTGAAGTAATGGTAGAAGTCCCAGAAGTAAGCTGGGATGATATAGGAGGCCTCCAGCAGACAAAAGATCGTTTACAGGAGATGGTTGAATGGCCACAGCTTTATCCTGACAAGTTCCAGGAGATGGGCATCGAAGTGCCTAAAGGAATCCTGATGTACGGTATGCCGGGAACAGGAAAGACCCTCCTCGCGAAAGCTGTCGCGAACGAGGCAAATGCGAACTTCATCAGCATAAAAGGCCCTGAAGTATTCTCCAAGTACGTAGGAGAATCAGAAGAAGCCGTAAGAGAGATCTTCAAGAAAGCCCGGCAGGTAGCACCTTGTATCCTGTTCATCGACGAGATAGACGCTATAGCTCCACGCAGAGGCGGTCGGAGTTCCGATTCAGGTGTAGGCGACCGTGTGGTCAACCAGCTGTTGACAGAGCTTGACGGTATCGAAAGCCTCGAAGGAGTAACAGTCATAGCAGCCACAAACAGGCCTGATATGATCGATCCAGCGATTATGAGGCCTGGACGTGTTGACAGGAACGTTGAAGTGGAGATCCCTGATGAGGAAGGCAGGAGGAAGATCTTCGAGGTCCATACCAGAGATATGCCTGTCTCAGACGATGTAGATCTCGATGAGCTTTCAAGTGAGACCGAGGGATTCGTCGGTTCGGACATAGAGTCCGTCTGTCGTGAGGCAGGTATGAACGCGTTGAGAAGTGACATTGACACCGAGGAGGCCACTATGGACGACTTCAGGGAAGCTATCGAGGATGTAAGGCCTACTGCGACGAAGGATAACCTTGAGCAGTACAGGGCGATGACCGAGAAGATGAACGAGATGGAGGCAGATGATGACGACACCCCTGATTATTACGCATAAAGGCCTCTTTTAGGTTATATTCGTGGGGAGCTGGGCCCCTTAACCACTTTATTTATTAACAATTCTTCGGTCATTAGTGTTTATGGCGGATAACTATACCTGCGATAGATGTGGTGAAGAGTTTGACTCCGAGAGAGGCCTTCATATCCATATAGGCCAGGTCCACGAAGATGAGGAAAAAGATGATAATACAGAAAAAGAGGATGATAGTAGCTCTGAACAGAGTTCAGGTTCCGGGAGCTTTCCTGTAGATGAGAGGAGGCTTCAGATCCCTGTTGAACTTGCTTTGTTCAGTGTCTTTGTACTGGGAGTTGCAGTAGGTCTTTCTACAGGCCTTCTGGCTGCTGGTTCAGGTCTGAGCCTTGATCCTGCTGAGAGCATGATGGGTAACGGTGATAGTCCTGATACTCCTTCTGATGGCCAGGAAGACAGTAATTCTGGTTCCTCGGAGACTGTTGACCTTTCTAATCTTGATACCGAAGGAGAGCCTGTACTTGGTCAGGAAGATGCTCCTGTGACGATGGTGGTCTATGAGGATTTCCAGTGTCCTTTCTGCCAGAGGTTTGAGACAGGTGCTATGGCTCAGGTTAACGCAGAATACGTTGAGAGCGGACAGGTAAAGGTTATCTGGAAGGACTTCCCTCTGCCTTCTCTAGGACATGACTGGGCCGAGCCATCCGCAGAGACCCTGGAATGTGTTTACAGACAGGACAATGATGCGTTCTGGAACGTGAAGGAACTGATCTTCCAGAACCAGGATACGATCAGTACGGACAATGTAGAAAGCCAGATCATCTCATGGGCTTCGGATGAAGGCGTAAGTGAAGACTCTGTCAGGAGCTGCCTGGAGAACGGAAACCCTATGGAAGAGGTCAACGCAGACAAGCAGGAAGGCAGAAGCTTTGATACAGTAGTTCAGACACCTCAGGGTCCAAGCCAGTTCGTCAGTGGAACACCTAGCTCCGTTATCTACGGAGAAGGTGACTCAGAAGGTCAGCCTCTAGTAGGCGCCCAGCCTTTCAGCGCAGTTGAAAGCGTAATAGAGTCCAAACTCAACAGCTGACATGAAAAAGACCGGTATAAGGGAGGCATTCGAGGCAGCGCTTTACGGGAAACAGATCCTCCTTACAGGCCTCGGAGCCTTCCTCGCATATTCTCTTCTTGCCTTTTTCTCAGTACCTACATATTCCTCCCAGCTACTCGGAAGAAGCCTCACCTACTTTCCTGAAATGATAAGAATGGCCTCACTGGGAATAATGGATACTTCAGGAACGATAGGCCTCACACTAACAGTGATCTATTCGATAATAACAGGTATAACACTGACAAATGCATACACCAGCCTCAAAATGCGGAGCTTCTCAGGTATATTAAACCTGGGAGCCTTCCTGCCAGGATTCCTGGTCGCAGGATGTGCAAGCTGTGGGTTAGGCCTTTTAGCTGCCTTCGGATTCACAGGAGCACTCGCAGCATTACCTTTCAACGGCAACCTGGTTAAACTCGGCGGCATACTGGTCATGGCAGGCCTTCTACACAGATCAGGGAATCCTAAGGTCTGTGCTAATCCGAACGAGTAGTCACGATATTCTCACCGTCTTCTCCCATCCCCACCAGTACTGTATGCTCTGCCTGAGTTACTATACCTTTATCGACCTCTCTCAAAATCGGATACGACTTTACAGCACCGGACTGAACCAGTTTCTTCAAAGCCATCTTGTCACGGCCCGAAAAACTATCGAACCACCGTGGTGAGAACGGAAGGCCTTCAAAACCTTTGATCTGCTTCAAAAGTTTTCTCTCAGCCCTTCCACGGACGTTTCCTCCCTGTTCAAGATAGATGTTGCCTTTCTTACCTTCCTTGATCTTTCCTGAACCTGTAGTGAGGAAAGGCTCGATAGCAACGGCGTCTCCCTTCTCGAAGACGTGGTTGGACTTGTTCATGTTGTTAGGGATAGAAACACCGGCGTGTTGAGTATACTCGCCGAGGTAATGGCCTGTAAGATTCCTGACAACGTTGTACTCATCCGGTATCTGGTTCTGAACGTATGTACCGAACTCGCCGATTGTTTTACCAGGCTCTATAAACTCCAGGGCTTTCTCAAGAACTTCCCGGTTCGTCTCGATCATCTCCTGATGCTTGCCAGAAGGATTCACAGTCAGAGCCGTGTCTGCGATATAACCCTCGCAGTGAGCACCGATATCTATCTTTAGAACCTCACCATCCGATACGACTCGTTCAGTATCTGTCCCGGGCGAGTAATGCGCTGCTTCCTCGTTCGCAGAAAGGTTTACAGGGAAAGCAGGTTCGAGGCCTTCAGACCTTATCAGGCCTTCAATCTCGTCCGCGATCTTCTGGTATTCTGTTCCAGGTTCAGCGATCTCCCTAGCCTTTTCTCTGGCCTTCTGGATCACTTTACCTGACTTGATGTATTTCTGTTTGACTTCTTCTTCCATAGAAAAGATTAGAGAAAGGAAAAGTGAAAAACTATTCCCTGCGAAAGGCCTTACTTTTTCCTTGCGACCCCGGTTTCTCTCGCAGCTTCGGAGACCTTCTCAGCGATGTCCATAGCCAGCTCCTTGTCCAATGTCTCAGGAACGATCTTGTCTTTTTCAGGCTCGATAAATTCCTGGATCGCCTCTGAAGCAGCTTCCTTCATCTCCTCATTTATACTGGAGGCCTTCACATCTAAAGCTCCTCGAAAGACTCCTGGGAACGCGAGCGAGTTGTTGACCTGATTCTGGAAATCACTTCTACCTGTCGCGGTGATGAACGCGCCGGCTTCTCTGGCATCCTCGGGGAGAATCTCTGGTTCAGGGTTAGCGAGGGCGAAGACGATCGAATCATCTGCCATCGACCCGACCATCTCCTTCGAGACTATACCTGGCGCTGAAAGGCCTATGAATACGTCAGCATCCTTCATGGCGTCGGAGAGGTCTCCCTGTTCCTCTGAGGCCTGTGTTCTTTTTGCGAGATCTGCCTTGTACTCGTTTTCATCGTCCGTTCTCAGGATGCCTGAGGAATCCACAGGTACTATTTCCTGTGCTCCTGCTTCGATAAGGAAGTTCGCGACTGCGATGCCTGAGGCTCCTGCACCGGAGATGGCGATCCTTACCTCGGAGAGGTCTTTCTCTGCGATCTCTAAAGCGTTTTTCAGGGCTGCGAGGACCACGATAGCTGTTCCATGCTGGTCATCATGGAAGACCGGTATATCCAGCTTATCTTTTAGAGCTTCTTCTGCTTTGAAGCATCTCGGGGCCTTGATGTCTTCAAGGTTGATAGCTCCATAAGTTGGTGCTTCACGCTCGACGTGTTCGATTATGTCCTGTGCTGAATCTGCGTTTATACATACAGGAACTCCATCTACCTCCCCGAATTTTTTCATCAGGTTGGATTTTCCCTCCATGACCGGCATCGAGGCCTCTGCTCCGATATCTCCAAGGCCTAGGACTGCTGATCCGTCGGATACGACTGCTACAAGGTTTCCTTTGGAGGTGTATTCGTAGGCCTTTTCAGTGTCTTCTGCGATTTCTCTGCAGGGTTCTGCGACGCCTGGTGTGTATACCAGGTTGAGGTCCTCTACTGTTTCTACCTTTACTGAGGGTTCTACTGAGATTTTCCCAGGGTTTTCTCTGTGAAGTTTGAGTGCTTCTTCTCTGTCTACCATACAGAGTTGTTTATCCCCAAGGGTCTAAATTGTTTTGTGCCCACCTGACAGGAGCCTCTATATCTTCGAACATCTCCTTTCTCTCCCAGATTATTATCTCTGCTGACAAAAAGATTATAGCAGGAATGATAAACTCAAAGAGTAGTAGAGAGATCAGTACAAGTAGGCTGAGCAGTATCATGCTGGACCAGATACCTGTCACAGAAGTATCAAGTAGTTCCAGCGATGAGAACACAAGTGCAAGGCCCAGCACCGTACCACTGACAGGATAGATCAGGCTCATATCCGGAGCATCTATCACAAAGCTCAGGAAGGTCAGAGCCGTAACACCAGTCAACGCCATTATGAATGCGGAAACGTAAAGGCCTCTATCATTCGTGAGGCCGAATGATTCCTTTCTAAGCACTCTTCTGAAAAGTTCAGTGGCTAACAGTCCGAAGACCACTGTCTGAAGGCCTATACCGAGGACCTGAGAGCTTAAAAGCGGTATCGGCTGTATTATCAGATGTGCAAGTGCCAGGAAGCCATAGACTGCTGTAGAACCTGAGATCAGGAAACTAAGTGCAGAACCTTTTTTCTCATAGATGAAAGGTGCTGCTGCCACTATCAGGAACATAGCCCCAACGAGGTAGTGATCCATGGACGCTCCGAAGGCCTTCATACCGACGTAACCTATAACATTGGAGAAGATCCCTGATACAGGTCCTGATACTGTGTCCGGCAGAGATTTTATCATCTCATTCGGGACTGAAAGCATTATCCCCCAGACCGCAAACACTGCTGACGCCGCCAGGACTTCTTTCCTAGGTTTTTTGATGAAGGCCTTATCCATAATGCAAGAATAGTTTAAAGGAAACTTAAATATTTCCTCTAGCGGCTTTCATCCGGTGAAAAGGCCTCGACCTCCTGGAAGACACCGTAGATAATGATAGACTCAGGAAGTTCTTCAGAGAACGTGGCCTTGAATGAGTACGGAACAGGTTCCTGGATCACTGTAGGAGCCGCTGTTCCCGGTTCAGAAGTATCTCTGCTTCCGAGCTGTACCTCCATAAGGCCTTCCTCTTCGGAGTAGTTGACAGATTCTATTATTAACTCAGATGCCGGATTTGGAAGCGATGTGTTCCCGGATACATATACCGTAAGATTTTCCGAGTCAAAATAGGTCTCGTTGACAGAGTCTACAAGACTGTAATTTTGTAGGCTTGTTTTTTCCTCTGCGGATGAATAAGGTCCTAAAAGCAACGCGAGAGCAGAAAGTACTGTGATCCCGTATATGCACATATCTCTCCAGTCGGAGACATTCATCATCTAGGACTAGGAAAAGGAGCCGTTTAAAAATACCGGAAGTAAATACACAGTAAAACATTTGTTCAAACGCCAGTGACCCGAAATCAAGGAGGAAGACCATTTCCGGGAAGGCAAAGCATTTCAAGAAAGGACGCCCTAAAGTTCTGGAACAAAGCATCAAAAAAGGCCGCAAACAGAGAAAGAAGCTTGACTACTACAAGGAAAACCGTTCAGACCTGATACAGAATTTTTCAAGAAGACTGGTCAACACCAAGAAAACTGCATCCACAGGCCTTATCGTTCTACAACCAATACATCAGTCCTTTTACTCGAACCCGGAACAGGATCAGATAAATGAAGCTGATGAAACCGCCGAAGAGTCCTTGAAAAGGATACTCAGTGAGGGATCCGGAGCTGAAAACAGGCAGAAAGAATAGTCGGAAGAAAGTAAGGAAAACCCTAAACAGGATTGAACAGTCTGAACACCATATTACAGGTATTGAGGCCTTCATAGAATTGTTTTTTAACGAACGTTTACAGATTCGTTTTAAAACCGTTAGGAGGCCTACAAACCTTATGATAGAGACAGGTAAAATCCTGACATTAGCTTTGATAGCAGTTGTTCTTTCTACCTCTGTAGCTGCACAGGAGGAAACAGGATCCAGGTCTGTAGATCCCGGGCTTATACCAGGAGATTTTTTCTATCCTGTAGAAAGTTTCGTTGAGAAGCTTGAGGTATCTATAGCAGGTTTTGTGGGTGGAGAAGATTTTAAAGCCAAGGCTATGGCCAACAACGCACATGAGAAGCTATCGGAGGCAGAAATCCTGGCGGAGAAAAACAGGACGGAAAAGGCTGCAGAAATGACTGAGAGATACGCAAAAGAGATGAACCAGTCAGGAGAGATAGCGGAGAGAAACGACAACAGGAACCTTTCCGGACATTTGAACAACATCTCACAGAAAAACATAGAGAAAATGGAGAAAGTGAAAGAAAAAGTACCAGGTAAAGCAGGCGAGAAAATCGAAGAAGCAATAAACAGGTCAAAGGCAAGAGGAAGACCTTCAGGGGCCCAGCAAGACCAGGCTGAGAACCCAGGTAAGGAAAAAACACCTTCAAAAAGTACAGGAAAGAACCCAGATTCTCCTGATCAGCCCCCAGGCAATAAAACACCGGAAAAAGATGAGAGAGCTGGTGAAAACTCAAATAAATCCCAAACCCTTCTGAAAGAGGAAAAAGAAAGCTTGGAAAACAGTTCAAATTATTCTGATACCAGGTTTGACAAATCAGAGGACGCCGGAGAATCCGACCAAGATAAAAACTCTGAAAGGCCTTCATCTGGAAGCTTCAGAAGTTCCTCGATGAAGAGTACTATAGAGAAAAAGAAGAAGAGAATGCAGACCTTGAAAGTGACAACATAGGTCTTTCGAGGAGAAGTGAGGAGGTTCTAAACAAGGTTCTTGAAGAAGACTATCTTCTGAGCGAGTTACCTGATGAACTTGAGGTCTCCAAGGCTACTGTGAGTAATGCTGTGTCTGAGCTTTTTCGACCGTGACCTTGTTATCAAGAAGAAAAAGGCCAATACTTACCTGATACAGGCTAATGTTGATGAGCTGAGAAAACAGCAGCGATGAACATAATTGAACCCTTATTCTTGCTTGTTAAACCCTATTGAACAGGTTTTCAACAGTGTTAAAAAGTCGTTTCTGGAAGGCCTTCTTAAGGGTGGGAGAAGTATCCTTAGTTGGTGAAAACGAAATGAAATTAGACAACAGGTTTACGGCAGTTTTCCTGGTGGCAGGTTTGCTACTGGGCCTTGCAGCTCCAGCAGCTGCACAGGACAACACAAGCACAGAGATCGATGCAGAAGCAGAGACAGATGCAGACTCTACTATCATGGAGACCCTGAAGAGCATTCAGGAACAGCTCGCAGATATCCAGAACAGGCTTACCAGCCTTGAAAACAAGGTTGACAGTATAGAAGCAAACATGTCCGCGAATGCAGAAGCAGAGGTATCGAACAGTTCCGAAGGACAGGGACCTCCTGAACAGGCACAGAACGACGGTAATGATGCAGGATCAGAAGTCTCCGAGGAAGCCAAGGAAGGAGATCAAGGAGGTATCTTCGCAGCTATCGGCAACTTCCTTAGCGGCAATGGGAACGAAGAAGCAGCAGACGCAGTCAACAACTCAGAGAACGAAGAAGAGACAGAAAACGAAGAGGAAGTAGAGGGAGAAGCTGAAGCAGAAGGAGAGATCCAGATCAGCATCGCCGAAGAAGTAGAAGCAAACAGCGAAGTCACAGTAAAGGCTGCAAACAACGAAGAAGCAGTAGCGAACGCAACAGTAACAGTCAACGGAGAAGAAGCAGGAACGACAGACGCACAGGGGCAGATCACAGTCACAATACCTGAAAGCGAAGAATTCGAGGTAGAGATCGAAAGAGGAGAACTTGAAGGCGAATTCGAGGCAGAGCTGGAGATAGAAACAGAGACAGAAGAAGATGAAGAAGATGAAGAAACTGAAGACGAAGAGAACAACACAGAAGCAGGTGCAGAGGCCTCAGCCAACGCAGACATCAACCTCAACTAAAAAAGGCCTGATCCCAGAGGCCCTCAAATTTCTCTTCTCCTTTCTTCTCTATTTTTACTCAGAGCCTTCAAATTCCATCTCGATATCCGCGACAAAGGCCTCATCCTCTTTCAGGATGAGGGGGTTGATGTCTAAGGCCTGAATCTCTTCATGGTTCATCGCCAGTTCGCCGAGTTTCATGATGGCTTCTTTCACGGCTTTGATATCGTGTTCCTCGCCTCTGACGCCTTCAAATAGTTCAGAGCTTTCAAGCTCTTCTATCATCTGGTCTGCTTCCTGTTCGGAAATAGGTGCGATGCCGAAGGATACGTCGTGTAAGGCCTCTATGTAGATGCCGCCAAGGCCTACCATTATCATCGGTCCGAACTGCGGATCACGTTTCATTCCCAGCGCTACTTCCAGGCCTTCCATCTGTTCCTGTACCAGGACGCCGTTGATCTCACTTCCCGGTTTATGGTCGTATACTCCATCAACTATGTCGTTGAAGGCCTTTTTTGCCTCTTTCCTGCTTTCGATCCCTGTCTGTACTCCGCCGATATCGGTCTTGTGCTGTATATCAGGGCTTCTGATCTTCATCACAGATGGATAGCCGACTTCCTGGGCTGCTTCTGCAGCAGGATTAGGTGCTTCAGCGACTTTTGTCAGCGGGAAGTTGAAGTCGTAGGCCTTCAGAAGCTCTTCATAGTCCTCGTAGCCAGAAGGATTTTCAAGCGCTTTCTCCGCCTTTTCCTCATCGTATCCAAATTCTCTGTAGTCTCTGAAACCTTCCTGGAACTTCCTGTATTCGTTCATCTCCTTCAGGGCCTTGACCGCGTCCTTCGGATCCTCAAAGTCTGGTATATCATTTTCCTCCAGGATATCAATCCCTCCCTGTACGTCTTTTTCTCCCATGAAACAGGTCATGACAGGTTTTTCAGTTCCTTCTGAGGCCTTGAGAACAGTTTTCGCTGTTTTTTCGATCTCTGTGTTAGCCTGGGGGGTAAGTATTACTATTATGGAGTCTACTCTTTCATCCTCAATTACAGCATCGAGCGCTTCTCTGTAACGGTCGTGTCCTGCGTCTCCTATTACATCGAGAGGGTTGGATTTCCCTGATTCATCAGGCATCGAGTCCTCTAGCTTCCTGGACGTCTCAGAAGTGAACTGGGCGAGTTCAAGGCCTCTTTCTGCTATTTCATCGGCTGTGATGACTCCCGCTCCGCCTCCGTTCGTAACTACTGCGACGTTTTCTCCCTCAGGTAGGTTCTGGTATGCGAAGGCTCTTCCATAATCCAGGAGCTCTCTGTTTGATTCTGCCTCTATTATTCCGCATTTACGGAATGCTGCCTGGTAGGCCTGGTAGCTGCCTGCTATAGAACCTGTGTGAGATGATGCTGCTGATCCCCCTTGGTCTGTACGCCCTGATTTAACCATTATTATGGGCGTATTCTTTGATGTGTGCTCTGCTTCCTCTAAAAACTCTCTTCCATCATCTATACCCTCTGTATAGGACAGGATAGCTTCTGTATCGTCTTCTCGCCATTTTTTCAGCAGGTCTACCTCGTCTATCATGGATTTGTTGCCGAGAGACACGAAATTCTTGAATCCGATGTGTTGGGCCTTTGCATAATCCAGTATCGCAGTGCAGAAGGCTCCTGACTGCGACATGAAGGATATATCTCCCTTTTCTGGCATCTTGGAGGCGAAACTTGCGTTCATAGAGTTTTCAGTATTGATAAGGCCTAAAACGTTCGGTCCGAGAAGTTCAATATCGTTTTTTCTTGCTTTTTCCAGCACTTCTTCTTCAAGGCCTTTTTCTCCTATCTCTGAGAATCCTGCGGAGATTACTATTGCTGATTTTACGTTTTTCTCTCCGCACTGTTCCATTATATCAGGCACTATCTTTGCAGGTACTGCTATGACTGCAAGTTCTGTTCCGCGCGGTATCTCATCGTAGGCCTTCTCGCCGTGTACCTTTTCGGCGTTCGGATTGACTGGTACGACATCTCCGTCGAAGTCGTGTAAAAGGTTGTCGAATATTTCGTGGCCTGTTTTTCCTTCCACTCTGGAGGCTCCGACGACCGCTACAGTCTCGGGTTCGAAGAGTTTGTCAAGCATAAAGTTAGAATCCGTTTTCCCTGAATTAATAGGTTAAGGCCTTTTCTCTGTTCACTCTTGGGTCGCAAACGATTTTTTATATACGAGTCGAGGCCTTTCTATCTATTATAATGGTTCGAAAAGAGGTACATTCCAGCACTATCGAGAAGATCGAAATTCTTGATACCGAAGATGAAAGCGAGGATCACGGTATAAGCGACGAAGAGTACGAACAGCTGTACAAAACCATGGTTCTTGCCCGAAAATTCGATGAAAGGGCTTTCTCCCTGCAGAGAAGAGGAGAAATTTCTACCTATGCTCCCCATAAAGGCCAGGAAGCTGCCCAGATCGGCGCCGTCTTTGCCATGACTGACGATGACTGGATGGTTCCAAGTTTCAGAGAGACAGCAGCGTATATCGCCAGAGATGCGCCTCTGGACAAGATCTTCCAGAGATGGATGGGCGATGCAAACGGCCAGAGAGGCCTTGAAAACGATCTGCCTGTAGCGATCCCCGTAGGAACTCAGAACTTACACGCAGCAGGTATCGGGATGGCTATGGAAAAACAGGAAGAAGATAACGCAGTAGTAAGTTTCACCGGCGACGGAAGTACCTCTCAAGGAGATTTCCATGAATCTCTGAACTTTTCAGGAGTCTTTTCCGGCCACAACGTATTTATTGTACAGAACAACCAGTACGCGATCTCCCTGCCTATCGAAAGACAGACGAAATCTGAAACACTGGCACAGAAGGCTATAGGCCACGGGATCGACGGTATACAGGTCGATGGAAACGATATAATAGCGGTCATAAAAGGTATGAGAGAAGCCCTGGAAAAAGCCAGAAACGGCGAACCAGTGGTTTTCGAGGCCCTGACTTACAGGCTTGAAGACCATACTACTTCAGACGACTCCACAAGATACAGAGATGAGGAGGAAGTCGAAAAATGGAAGGAGAAAGATCCTCTAAAACGTTTCAGGGAGTACCTTAAGGATCAGGATATCTGGAGCGATGAGCTTGAGGCCTTCGAGGATGAAGCTGAGGAAAGGATAAACGAGGCCTCTAACGAGGCGATTGATGCCGATGATCCGGATATGGAGGAGATGTTCGATTATGTGTACAAGGATATGCCGGAGATGTTAAAGAAAGAAAAAGAACAGTTCCAGGATTTTTACGGAGGTGACTCAAAATGAGTGAAGAGATGAATGTAGTTGAAGCAGTTAACGCAGCGCTCGAAGACGAGTTAGAAAATGATGAAGATGTCTTAGTATACGGAGAGGACGTCGGAGAGGATGGAGGAGTTTTCAGAGCCTCTGAAGGCCTTCAGGAGGAGTTTGGTCGTGAACGTGTTTTCTCCACGCCTCTGGCAGAGTCAGGTATCATCGGTACCGGTGTGGGAATGGCATTGAAAGGTATGAGGCCTGTACCCGAGATCCAGTTTTCAGGTTTCCTGTACCTGGCTTTCCACCAGATCAAGGAACACGCCGCCCGTTTCAGGATGAGGTCGCGTGGAGATCTGGAAGTTCCTATGACCATCAGAGCGCCGTACGGAGGCGGAATCTCGGCATTGGAGCACCACCAGGAAAGCCCTGAATCTTTCTTTGCTCACGCTGAAGGCCTCCATGTGGTGATACCTTCTACCCCTCAGGACACCTATTCTCTATTGAGGAAATCAATCCAGCTTGATGATCCTGTGGTTTTCCTGGAGCCTAAACAGATCTACAGAGCTTTCAAAGAAGAAGTAGATAGAGAAAAGGATGTAGAGCTTGAGAAAGCACGTATAGTACAGGAAGGTTCGGATGCTACACTAATTGCCTGGGGAGCGATGGTTAGGGTAGCTGAAGAAGCAGCTCAAGAGATTGATGCCGATATAGAGATAGTAGACCCGAGAACAATTTACCCTACGGACTTTGAAACCATTATAGATTCTGTCAAAAAGACAGGACGGGCCATGGTATTACACGAAGCACCTAAGACCTCAGGATTCGGAGCAGAGATCGCTTCAAGGATCAACGAAGAAGCGATCCTGGACCTCGAGGCACCGGTTAAACGTGTTACAGGACCTGACGTACCTTACCCGCTTTACAGATTAGAGGATTACTACATGCCAAACTCTGAGAGAGCCGTCGAAGGCCTGGAAGAGCTTCTGGAGTTCTGATAAGATGGTTCTGGAGTTTGAGTTTCCGGACACCGGTGAAGGAGTCACCGAGGGAAAGTTCCTTGACTGGAAGATAGATGAAGGAGACGAAGTCGAGGAAGACCAGGTAATAGCAGAGGCAGAGACAGATAAAGCAGTAGTAGAGATCCCTGCCCCTGCAAACGGCGTTGTCAGGAAGTTCAGGGCATCTCCAGGAGACAAAGTAGAAGTCGGACAGGTAATACTGGAGATGGAGACAGAGGAAAACGTAGAAACAGACGAGAGCGAGGAAGAGCCAGAAGAAGTAGAGGAAGAGGAAACCTCAGAAGAGGCCTCAGATACCGGTTTCAGTTCAACTGATTCCGGAGACGTTCTGGCCCTACCTAAGGTCCGGAAGCTTGCCGAGGAGAAAGGAATAGATCTCGCCGATATCAAGACCGGTGAAAGAATTACAGAGGAGGAATTAATCGAATACGCAGAGAATGAAAGTTCTGAAGCTTCAGAAGAGGGCTCAAGTACGGATTCAGAGGTTCCAGGCGAAAGCAGGGGGTCGAACGCATCTCCTTCTGTCAGAAGACTTGCAAGAGAGAAAGGCCTCGATATCTCACAGATAGAGGGCTCTGGTAGAGGCGGCGAAGTGCTGAGATCGGATGTTCTGGAGGCTGCAGGAGAAACAGAAAGTTCCGAGAAAGAGCAGAAGGAAAGGCATTCTCAGGAAACTCATACTGTAGAGTCTGATTCCGGTGAAGTTGAACGCGTGGAGATGAACAGCGTGAAGAAGATGACCGGTTCAAAGATGGAGAAAGCGAAGTTCAGTGCCCCACACGTTACTCATATGGATACTGCAGACGTCTCCAAACTTGTTCAACTGCGTGAAAGCGTCAAGGATGATATCAGCGAGCATTTAACCTATCTTCCTTTCGTGATGAAGGCCTGTTACGTGGCGATGCAGGATCATCCAAATCTTAACGCAGAGCTGGATGAGGAAAGCGATGAGATTGTCAGGAAAAAATACTACGACTTCAATATAGCTGTTGATACTGATAGAGGCCTTCTTGTTCCGAAGATCGAAGGTGTGGATGAGAAGAATCTTGTTGAGCTGGCCTCCAGTATCTCGGATCTGGTTGATAAGGCTCAGAGCGGAGATATCTCAGCTCAGGAGATGCAGGGAGGAACTTTTTCGATCACAAATATCGGCGCTATCGGAGGTGAAGGATTTACTCCTATCATAAATTACCCTCAGGTCGCGATCCTGGGCCTTGGCAAGATCCAAGAGTCTGCTGAAGTTGTTGATGGAGAAGTTGAGGTGAGAAATACTGTGAAACTTTCATTAAGCTATGATCACCGGGTTATCGACGGTGCTGAAGCTGCCCGTTTCATGAACGATGTTATCGAAAATCTTGAAGAGCCTGAAGAGATGCTGATGGAGATCTAGAATGGTTGTAGGAGATATCACGACCGGTGCAGATCTCGTGGTTATCGGAGCAGGGCCTGGAGGTTACACAGCAGCTATCAGAGGTGCGCAGAAAGGCCTTGACGTTGTACTCGTGGAGAAGGAGAAGGTCGGCGGTGTATGTTTGAACCACGGCTGTATTCCGGCGAAGGCCTTGATACACGCAGCGGGTTTCCGGAAGGATATGGATCACTGGGATGAGATCGGGATTCATCCTGGCGATGTTGAGGTGCATTTTGATGAGGTACAGGAGTGGAAAGATAAAGCTGTTGAAAGGCTTGACAACGGTATCTTGAATATCCTGGATCATCACGGCGTCGAGTACATGGAAGGTACTGCACGTTTCCTTGATTCGAATACTATCAGAGTAGAAGAGGAGCACAATGCGGAAAACGTGGAATTCGATAAGGCGATTATCGCTACAGGTTCCCAGCCTATCGAGATCCCTGGCCTCGAGTTCGAAAAGGACGGCGTTATCTCCTCGCGGGAAGTACTGGAGCTTGACGAAGTTCCTGATGAGATAGTTGTTGTAGGAGGAGGTTACATCGGTATGGAGGCTGTCACGAAGTTCTGCAAGTTCGGATCTAACGTAAAAGTGGTGGAGGCTCGTGACCGTGTCCTGGGAATGTTCGAGGAGGAGATAGTGAACTCCATCCAGGAGACAAGCGATATGTACAATGATGAGATCTATACTAATGCGATGGCTGACAGCGTAGAATACAAAGATGATGGAAAACCTGTCCTGGTTGCGGATCAGGAAGGAGAAGAGCTTAAACTCGAAGGAGATCACATCCTTGTAGCTGCTGGCAGAGAGACAAGGCCTGTACTGGAGAACCTGAGCCTGGAAAATACTGATGTCGATATCAACGACGATGGGTTTATAGAGACTGATGAACAGATGAAAACCAGTGATGACAGTATCTTCTGTATAGGTGATGCTGCTGGAGAGCCTCTTCTCGCTCACAAGGCCTATCGTGAAGGTCGTGTGGCTGCAGAGGTTGCTGCAGGGAAGCCTGCTGCCTTCGACAACCAGTACATCCCGGCAGTCATGTATACGGATCCGGAGGTCGCTACTGTAGGCCTTAACGAGACAGAGGCACGTGAAGAGTATGATGAACTGTTAGTCGGCAGGTTCCCTATGAGTGCTTCGGGCAGGGCTCTTTCAGTGAACAAGACTTCTGGGTACGTGAAGGTGATCGCAGATAATGATGAGAAACTTCTGGGCGTCCAGATTGTCGGTGAGAGAGCCTCAGATATGATAGCGGAGGCCACACTGGCTCTGGAGATGAACGCTTATCTTGATGATATAGCGAATACGATCCATGCACATCCTACCTTCCCTGAGGCCTTGGCAGATGCCTGTGAGGCTGCGAAGGATGAATCCATTCATTCTTACTAGAAAAGCTAAGAAATGAGATGAGGGTTTGAAGGCCTCTCATCTTAATTTTTTATTCTGTTCTTCTTTCGATAAGGACTATGAGGCCTGCGCCGATGAACATCATGAGTATGCCGATTGTTGCTCCCATTGGTATGGCGCTTTTTCTTTCGTAGCTGTGTTCGTTGAGTGCTGCAGTGTGTCCTGGCACGTTTGATACTCTGCCGTCTCCTTCTCCTACTGTTAGCTGTGCTTTCATGCCTTTCTGCATGTGCTGTCCGAGTCCGCAGTGGACCATGTAGGATTCGTCTTCTGGTGGAAGGATGAATGTTCCTGTCTCTTTCCCGGGTCCTGTGACTTCAAGCATGAACATCTCCATAGGGTATGTTTCTTTAGGTAGTCCGTGAACCATCCACTGATGTCTGATCGAGTCATTGTTTACGAATGTGACTGTGAGTTTGGTACACGGGTCGTACTGGAGCTGTCTATCGCTATAGGTATACATCTTGGACGGGAATTCCTCAGCATGTTCTGTACCTGCTTCTACAGTTATATTGGCTGTTCCTGAGATGCTTTCACAGCCCTGAGGAAGTTTATCTGTGTTCTGCCCCATAACCATCGAAGCTGCAGGGTTTACAAGTACCGCGAGTAAGACCGTTATGATCAAAGTTTTTCTTTTCATCAGATTACCACCATTGCTCCTAAAGCACCGAAGATAAGGCCCATCAATCCCATGAGGGCTATCATTGAGGTAGATGCTGACTGGACCTCGATATTCCCGTATTTGTCGCTGAGGCCTTGCCACATGGGTATCTCTCCTTCATAGTATTTCTCGGTGAACATAGGGTCCCATGAGACTCCGTTTTTCTCCGGGAAGTTGTTCTCTCCAAGATAGGATTCATATGTTATCGTTGTGATGTCTCCTCCTGGAGCTATCCCTTCCGTTGTTACTGCTTCTTCTTTGTGGTTGTGGAAGAACCAGACTCCCTGACCGTAGGAATCAAGGCCGTTTTCTGTAGTGTTTAATTTTAGATCGACTCTCTGTGAGGCTGCGATGTCGAACACATCTCTCTGTACTCTTGCGACCTCATTGATTTCTACACCGTCGTACTGTGTGGCAGTAGGTTTGTGGCCGTGAGGATGAAGTGCTACTGCTTCGCTCCCCGAGTTAAGAATCCTCATTCTCGTGGTCTGGTTCGGTTCAACTATGACCTGTGACTCTCTCACTGTGTAAGGGAACGATTTTCCGTTCAGAACGTAGTAGTCAGGGTCTCTTTCAGTAACATCGTATTCCTTGTTAACTCCTTCTGCTATAACACGCGGATCATTGGATTCCTTGATCTTGTTGTGAAGTTCTTTATCAATTCCCTGGTAAATCATATCGTACTCGTTGTCATATTCTTCTTCCACTGCCTGAGAAGGATTTCTAACCTTCCCACCGCCGATATTGAAGGACTGGACAGTATTGTTGTCTCTTTCCTCAGAAACAACAAACATTCCTCTGAGACCCATCAAAACATGGGTGTTCGGCTGTACATGGCAGTGGTAAAACATTGTTCCCGGCTGTTCCGGGGTAAAGCTGTATGTATGTGACTCTCCGGGCATATTCGGTTTCTCACTGGTATGAGGCACTCCATCATTGCCTGTCCCGTTGACCATATATTCATGATCTACACCGTGGAAATGGATCGTATGAGGGAAATAATGAGTGTTCTCAAGTTCGATGTTTACCCGATCTCCTTCCTCAACACGGATAGTCGGAGAAGGTGCCCTGACTATATCAGAAGCAGAAGATCCTTCAGTAGCCATCCCCTGAGTCTTCGGGGCAAAGACCCAGAAACCAGGATCGATACCAGGTGCGATCTCCTGTGTGATACCTCCTACAGTACTGCCCGAAGGACTGCGTCCGTTGATCTCCTGGACCTCAAGCGTAATATTGATTACATCAGGATCTCCATCGCCGTCAAGATCTTTTCCCTTCCTGACAGCATCTCTGTGAAGCCCCATATCCATCAAATCCATCTTCGGAACATTGTTTGTACCTTTAGTAACAGCAGCTACAAGCTTCGGATTATCCGGCATACACTGCTGTGATTCATCTACATGGACGCCGTAAAAGCTTTGAGCCTGCCTCCAGGAATCGTTCTGGTTAGGACATTTCTCCTCAGGCACAGGGACCTCAGCGTTCTGCGTTGGAGGCGCCTTCTCAAAGTCCTGAGCTTCTCCACCTCCGGTCGCATGAGCTACAGTTCCAGAAACAAAGAAAATCAGAGAGACAAATATCAACGCTGTCCGGATATATCCTGACTTCATAATATAATTGAGTTAGATGAGATTATTAATAAAGTGGTGAAACAGTACGCGAACCTACCCCCACATCTCTATGAAACCTTCCGAGACCTCATCCAGTAACTGTGTCGCATAACCGTTCAAGGCCTTCCAGGACTCATCTGATGGGAAAAGCTTCTTCGAACGGCCATCCTTCTCCTCATCTATCAGACCATCCTCTCTCATGACCTTGAGATGAGATGACACAGTAGATTTGCTGAGGTCAAAATTCTCCACCAGCTCTTTCTGAGATATTCCTCCCTGCATCTGGTAAAGCATAAGGCCTCTTACATCATGGTTCAGGGCTGCCAGAGGCCTTTCCATCTCTCTGGAGACATCCTGAGGGTAGAACCTTCTGTATCCTCTGATATTTCTTTCCTTCACGTCTAGAGCCTGAATATGGTGGTTCAAGGTCGTTGAAGAGCATTCCAGCCTTCTCTGAACTTCTCTGAAGTGTATTCCAGGATTCTGTTCAACTGTTTGAAGTATCTGCTGTTTCATTGTACCGAGCCTCTGTAGAAAAGGCCTAATATCGCCAGGTTTAGCAGGTGAGCTCCTGCTGTAAGTGTTGGACTGTTGACATGCAGTGCGTTGACTGCTATAAGTGTTTCCTTCACTGCGAAGACTCCGAACGCTGCCAATACATACAGAAATTTTTTGTTCTCCTGTTTCTTATAAGCTGTGTAGGATACTGCGAATAGGCCTGCGGCTGCCATGACTGTGATCATATGCAGGCCTTTGTCAAACAGGGTTCCTTCGATCATCTTTTTTATGTCCCGGTTTTGTAATTTATGATATAAACGTCGAACTTTAAGTCTGGTACCATGAAACAATGTGAATTCTGTGAACAGGAGTTTGAGGATGAGACGGAGCTCCATCTCCACTGGGGAGAAAAGCATGAAGAAGAACTCAACTCACACCAGGAAGAAAAAGTAAAAAAGGCAGAGCGTGAGAAGGATAAGGAAGCTCAGAGGAAAAAGGCCAAGAGAAAAGAGTACCGTAACTATGCTATACTGGGTGTAATCCTTGTAGGCCTTATAGGTGGAGGTGCCATGGCGGTTCCCCAGTTGACGTCTTCCCTTTCCGGGCCTTCAGGTAATGTAGGGCCTGCAGGTTCTGCACATTACCACGCTGATTTCTCTGTGGTAGTTAACGGTGAAGAGATAGATTTTTCCCAGCGAAAGTACCAGGTCGTCTCCCAGAAGGCACATGTTGAGGGCGGAGACGGAGACGTGGTACATGCTCATGCTGCCGGAGCACATTTCAGGTTCTTCCTGAGAACTCTCGGATTTGATTACAACAGCACCTACCTTCAGACACCAAGTGAAAGGTACGAGACAGGTAACGGTAAGGAGGTAAAGATGTTCGTGAACACTGCAGAAGACTGGAGAGAGATAGAACCTGATGACTTCAAGTTTGAAACTGGAGATCGCATCTTGCTGACCTATGGAAATTACACCGAGGAAGAGATCAGCGACTTCCAGGGCAGAGTTACAAGCAGGTCAGAGGATGCCTAAGTTAGAAAACTGTATCAGAACGGGTTTTATACCTTTTTCATCTTTAATCTTCTTATGAAAGAATGTGATTTCTGTGAGGAGGAATTCGAATCAGAGGAGGAATTGCACCTTCACTGGGGAGAGGAACACGAAGACGAACTCAACTCACACCAGGAAGAAAAAGTAAAGAAAGCAGAAAGGAAGAAGGAAGAACAGTCAGAGGTAAAAAAATCTAAGAGGAGAAACCTCTTACTTAAAGGCCTTACAGGCGTGACATTGATCATTTTCGTCGCCCTTGTTCTCCCACAGGTTATGTCGATGTTCCAGTCAAGCCCCTTCCAGCTGGACAGACAGCCGATGCTCGGAGATGAGAACGCATCTGTGACGGTTGTCAAGTTCGGAGACTACCAGTGCCCACACTGCAAGACCTGGGACCGTGAGGTTAAATCCCAGCTCAAGGACCAGTATATTGATTCAGGTGACGTGAAGTTCTACTACATAAACCTCCCTGTGATCGACCAGAACTCGAACATCGCAGCAAGAGCAAGCGAATACATCTACGAGAACGAACCTGAAAACTTCTGGGCCTTTTACAACGATCTCTACAGCACCCAGAACCCTATCACTCAGGGGAAGATACTCAACACCGCCACAGAGACCACTAACCTGACAGAAGACGAAATCAGCGAAGGCCTTGACAGCGAACAGGCCAGGAACGAACTGGAAGTGGATCAGAGGATAGCAAACGGCAACGGAGTTACCTCGACACCGACAGTATACGTGAATGGACAGAGAGTCGGCAACGACTGGGAGAGCTTAAAAAGCGCCGTAGAAAATAATCTGGAATAATGGAAACCAGAGAGATCAAGGAGCAGCACCGAGAGAAGAAAGAAGAGATAGAAGACAGGATCAAAGAGTTCAGAGGCCTTGAAGAGGCAGAAGAGGAAAGAATCTTCCAGGAACTCGTCTTCGTCATCCTGACATCTCAGACAGAGGCGGAAAAGGCCTGGAAAGCAGCTCTAGAACTGGAAGAGAAAAACTTTCTACTCGAAGGTTCCAGGAAGGAAATCCAGGACGTCCTGGAAAACGAAGAGGTCCAGTACAGCGAGAACAAGGCGAACTATATTGTTGAGAACCGCAACTCGCTGATGCAGCCTACCCTGGAAGACCCTGAGAAAGGCCTCAAACTTAAAAGACAGGTATGGGGTAAAGAGGCGGAGAGATCCCGTGAATGGCTGGTAGAAAACATCAAAGGCCTTTCATGGAAGGGAGCATCCCATTTCCTGCGTAACGTCGGCAGGGGAGAGGGCTTCGCGATCATCTCAGGCCATATCGTAAGGAAGATGCATCAGCTAGGCCTTTTAGAGGAGCCTGAGCTTCCTGATGACAGGGAAGAGTACATGGAGTACGAGAACAGGCTCAGGAGATTCTCGGAGGACATCGAGATACCTCTGGAGGAGCTTGATCTTGTGCTATGGTCCATGGAGACCGGAGAGGTCTTCAAGTAGTCAGGTAAGGTCCCGCATCTTGTAGATGCCGTAGGTCGTCATGAACAGAGCGAGGAAAACTCCCAGAAGCTCATAGAGCCTGTAGGCCTCAGCGCTCTCGAAGCCCAGCAGGAAGATAGAAGCCACCAGAAGGCCTGCGACAACCGTTTCAAGGCCTGCTAAAGTCCTTAGTTTTGTCTGCGTGTTCATCTATTTTTCTCCTCTATGTCCTGAAGTCGTGAGGGAAGTACCTGAACCTTATATAGAGGTAGACGAAGTAAAGCATTATCAGAACTACCGCACCGGCTATGGAAAGCACCTGGTTCTCCGCACCCTCCAACTTTTCTGCAGTCTTTTCCAGACCTAACTTCTCTGCTGGTTTTGAAAGAAGATCTCCGATCCTGTCCCTCTTGAACATATAGAGCACCGGAAGACCTGCCAGGACGACCTCCATCGGCAGATCCCAGAGTATTGCGGGCCTTGGAACAGCGTACGTCGATATGACAGCCCCAGAACCTATCGCGAGGAGAGGGTTCGTGATGTTGCTGCCCACCAGTGTACCGAGCGAGATACCTTCACTGCCCTGCCTGAGGCCTGAGATAGCTGTTATCATCTCCGGGAAGGCTGATACAATACCTACCGTAGCGACACCGATCATGGAGCCTGAAAGGCCTGTCTCCGCTATAGCGACCTCCACCACACCCAGGAATACATCAGCCGACATTATCACAAGGAGCATCATGAACAGCCCTACAGAAAGATCTATCAGCGGTCTCTCGGAGGCCTCCAT